>Ga0116161_1000983_pt1 | contig 31008 bp, 26 predicted proteins | sample AD_JPNAS3_MetaG_FD_89877 | JGI IMG/M metagenome (GOLD analysis project Ga0116161, IMG submission 89877) | Active sludge microbial communities of municipal wastewater-treating anaerobic digesters from Japan - AD_JPNAS3_MetaG | ecosystem: Engineered > Bioreactor > Anaerobic > Digestate | place... | reverse complement strand
GTCTGCCTCACCAGGCCCTCCACGAACTGCCACAGCCCCGCATCGTCCGGCATTATGTCGAAAGTGCCTCTTGGCGCAACTATCCCCACTGCAAGCACCCTCCCGCAATCCTTATAGCCCAACCTGGCCAGCCCAGGCCATTGGTTACGGAAACGGGCGAGCCCAAGCCCGCCCGCATACGATCCTCATTGATTTGCAGGCTGTGAGCCGGCTGCCCGCGCCCGCCCACCCCACGCGCTCAAGACACTACTCCTGCGAGTTCTCGGCTCCTACAGCGTCCTCTGTGTCCTGTCCGTCCTCTGCGGCCTTCTGCTGAGCCTCATACCGCTCGACCAGCGCCTTCTGAAGCGCGTCGATCTTGCCCTTCTGTGCCTGGGCGTCGTCTTCCAGCCCCATCTCCTCAAACGCATCCAGGATCAGGCCGTGCGCGAAAAGATCTTCGCCCGCGACTTGGGCCGCATGGCGATACACATCAGCCGCCGCGTCCGTCTCCCCCGCGTCCTTGAGGCTGTCGGCCTGAGCGATCAGGATGAACCGGTCATCCGCCCGGAGCTTGACCGCTTTTTCGAAGGCAGCTTTCGAGTCATTCCCCTTGCCTGCAGCTGCCAGCGCTCTGCCCAGCGAAACCTGGAGATATGGATCCTCAGGCGACTGCTTGATGGCCTTCTTGTACAGTTTCACCGCTTCATCGAATTTCTCATCCTGCATCGCCCGGTACGCCAGCACCTGCGAGTCGATTATCTTGATCTTGGCCTTCTCGCGGAGCTCGGCGAGTAAGCTATCGCGCGCCTCCTTTTCCTTGCGCGCACGCACGAGCTTCTCAATGCTCTCGCGAGCTTCGTCCAGTGTAAGCTTGGGGTTGGTCTTCTGGGCGCGCTCGAACTCGGCGTTCACATCGTCCTCAGTAACCTCGACCGGCTTTGCATAAAGCGGGTATTTGTCAATAAGCTGGCGCTTCCCAAGCTCCTGCTTGTAGGTCTTTGGAGTATAGGCCCAACCGGACATGGCCTGGATGAACTCCTGCTCGCTCTTGAAGTAGCCCAATTCTGCCTTATAAGCTGCCTCCACCTGCTCCTGGTTGGGCTTGAGGCCCGCCGACTTGGCTGCGTCAAGTATGATAGCCTGCTCCAACAGGCTATCCAATGCCTGTGAACGGAGAGCGTCCAGGTCCTCCGCCTTCAGCCCTCCGAATGACGTGCGGTAGTAATACAGCCTGTAGAACTCGCGGTTCAAGTCGAGGGCGGATACGCGCTCACGGTTGACCTTGGCCACTGTAAGGCGGGCGGCGGCGCCGCCGGGACTGGAACCACTAAAGAGCATAGGGATAATCATTCCGAGCGCCAGAAGGCCCGCTATCACGGCCACAAACACGCCCATACGTTTTCGCATACCTGATATCAACGCAATACCCTCCCAGCTGACCTGTATAACCCACGTCATTGTAACCTACAGAATTGCCCAGTGTCAACGCGAATGCGATCTCCCGTGCCAGGCCATTTCCGCTGCTATAGTGGTATCGGGCCCGTGACCCGGGTACACTTTCGTACGCTGGTCCAGGCTGAAGAGCACTCGATAAATGGAGTCAAAAAGCGCGACCTCGTCGCCTCCGGCAAAGTCGGTGCGTCCCACGCCCATCTTAAATAGCGTATCGCCCGTAAACACAGTCAAGTCGCTCTCAATAGACAGGCTGATGCCGCCGGGGGTATGGCCCGGCGTTGCCAGCACGCAAAATTCCACATCGCCCACGCTGAGCCGGTCGCCGTCTACCAGGACTTCATCTGCGTCCAGCTTATCGCCTTCGCCCCCCGAACGGGCCAGTACACGGAAGATGTCGTCGGGGTGTGCCAACATATGTGAGTCCTCTGCCCCGACATATACCCGGGCGCCTGTCAGCTTTCGCAGCATGCCGTTGGCCCCAATATGGTCGGGATGACCATGGGTGTTGATGATCGCCCCGCATGTCAGGCCGCTACGATCCAACCTCCCGGCTATCCGCTCTGCATGCGCCGCCGGGTCAATCACCGCCGCAACGTTCGATCCTTCCCGCCACACCACATAGCAATTAGTGGCAAGCGGGCCCACGGGAATCCTGTCCACTATGAGAGCACCCTTGTCCGCCACTAGCCGGCCTCCTCACCTGATCGTTCTGGTTCGGGCTCAGAACGACTTTGAACTATCCAGAATGATTGTGACCGGGCCGTGGTTGATCAGGCTGACCTCCATCTCCGCCCGGAACACGCCGGTGGCCACCTCCACACCTAGCGCCCTGACGCCCTGAACGAACTGCTCGTAAAGGGTGTTGGCTAGATCAGGCCCGGCCGCAGCCGTGAAACTGGGGCGACGCCCACGCCGACAGTCACCGAGCAACGTGAACTGCGAAACAGCCAGAACGCTGCCGCCCACGTCCAGGCAGGACAGGTTCATCTTCCCATCAGCATCATCGAAAATCCTGAGGCTCGGGATCTTGTCCACCATGTAGCGTACGTCCTCAGGGCCGTCGCCCTCCGCCACGCCCAAGAGCACCATCAGCCCCGGGCCTATGCGACCCACTATCTCGCCGTCCACACTTACCTGGGCGCTCTTCACTCGTTGCACGACAGCTCTCAGTTGATTCACCACCCCTGCTGCCAATCGGCCCGGCCCGCGCCGATTCGCCCGGACCAGCCTCGATCAGCTCGGCCTGGCCCGATGTACGTTCTGCACGCCCTGAAGCCGCTTCAGCCTGCCGATGACGTTGTTCATATGCGCCACGTCGTTTATCTCCACAGTCATGTTGATGAGGGCCATCCGGTTGCGCAAGGTCCTGGCGTTCACCGCGCTCACATGCGCCTTCATCTCCAGCACTGCGTTCATTACGCCTGTGAGCAGCCCTGGGCTGTCGCTGGCTTCCATCTCGATTTCTACAGGATAAGACGTGGCGTTGCCCGTGTCCCAGCTTACATCTACCTGCCTGCCCTCATCCTCCCCCATCATTGCAGAGATGTTGGGGCAGTCCTCTCTATGCACCGACACTCCGCGCCCGCGGGTGATATAGCCCACAATCGGATCGCCCGGCACGGGATTGCAGCACCTGGCGAACCTGACTAGTACACCGTCGATCCCCCTGACCACCACTCCGTGGGTTGACCGCGACGGCCGCGCGGCCCCAGCCAGAGGTCGCGCCGCCTCCTCAAACACCGACTCGGGGCTCTTCTCCGCAGCCTTTTCGGGAACCAGCTTGCCCACTACCATCGCAGCCGACAGCTTGCCGTAGCCAATGGACGCAAGCAGATCGTCGGCGTTTTGGTAGCTGAACTTGTGTGCCGCCTCGGCGAGGCGCTCTTCCTTGAGGTTGGCATGAACCTCGTGTCCCATGCGGCGCAGATCCCTCTCGAGCATCTCCTTGCCACGCTCAATCGACTCCTCGCGCCGCTGCTCCTTGAACCACTGCCTGATCTTGCCCTTGGCCTTGGACGTCTTGGCGATGTTAAGCCAATCTCGGCTGGGCCCGGTCTGCGCCTTGTTGGTCACAATCTCTACGATGTCGCCCGTCGCGAGCAGTGTCCCTAGCGGGACCATCCTGCCGTTCACCCGCGCGCCTGCACACCTGTTGCCGATGTCGGTATGGACTGCATAGGCGAAGTCTATGGGGGTAGACCCCGCCGGAAGCGTCTTCACATCGCCCTTCGGGGTGAACACGTACACCTCGTCTGAGAACAGGTCAACTTTGAGCGTTTCGACAAACTCGGTACCATTGTGCGTCTCCTTTTGCCAGTCGAGGATCTGTCGCAACCAGGTGATCTTGTCTTCAAAGTCGCCGCCTCCGGCGCCGCCGTCTTTGTAGCGCCAGTGGGCCGCTATCCCGTACTCTGCCGTGCGGTGCATCTCCCATGTTCGGATCTGGATCTCAAGCGGCTCGCCGCGCGGCCCGATGACCGTTGTATGCAGCGATTGATACATGTTGGACTTGGGCATAGCCACATAGTCCTTAAACCGCCCGGGAATCGGCTTCCATATACTATGGACGGCCCCGAGTACCGCGTAGCACTCGCGCAGCGTGCCCACGATCACACGTAGCCCCATTAGGTCCCATATCTCACTGAAGTCCTTGCCCTGCTTGATCATCTTCTGGTAGATGCTGTAGAAATGTTTGGGACGGCCCTGTATCTCGGCGGGGACTCCGATCTCCTCAAGGGCCGCAGACAGAGTCTGCCTTGCTTCTTCGATATACCCCTCTCGCTCCTGCCTCTTGGTGGCTACCTTCTCTACCAGCTCATAGTAGACGCCGGGTTCCAGGTACCGAAGGGCCAGATCCTCAAGTTCCCATTTGATCCTCCACATGCCGAGCCGGTGGGCGAGCGGAGCATATATCTCGACAGTCTCGCCGGCGACGCGCTTTTGCTTGTCCAGTTGGCACTCTCTCAGAGTTCGCATGTTGTGAAGCCTGTCGGCCAACTTGATCAGGATCACTCGGATGTCTTTGGCCATCGCCACAAACATCTTGCGCAGGCTCTCGGCCTGCTGCTCCTCGCGGGTCTTAAAGTCCATCCGCGAAAGCTTGGTGACTCCGTCTACCAGCCCAGCCACCTCTGTGCCAAACGCCGAGGCCAGTTCCTCATAGTGCTTTCCGGTGTCCTCTACAACATCGTGGAGCAGGCCGGAGGCGATGGTGTTGGGATCAAGATCCATGTCGGCCAGGATGAAAGCTACAGCAGCCGGATGGTCGAAGTACGGTTCGCCGGATTCGCGGATCTGCCCATGGTGTGCCTGCTCGGCATAGTCCCAAGCGCGTTCGACAATGCTGACGTCAACATCGGGCCTTGTAGCCCTGACCCGTTCGATCAGCTTAGTCAGTGTTCGGTCAGACCGCCTAATCCCCACCCCTTCGCCCCCCATTCACCCAGTCAATGATCTGCAGATACTCGACGGGCGCTCATCCTATACCCGACCGCCTTATGTCCTTCAGGTTCATCTCCGCATACGCCCTGCCGTTCCACTCATTAACGTCCAGCGAGTAAGCTACGTCTACTTCAGCGGAGTTCCGGGCGATGTCGGAATAGCGCTGGGCCATCCTGAAACCTATTGCGCTCACCACCGCATCTCCCCGACCCAGTTTCAGCTTGAGGTGCCTGCCGTCAGCCCCCACACTCCGCTGCTCGAGCACGAGCATGTTGCGCGTCACAAATACCGGGCTCGGGTTTCCCAGGCCGTGCGGTTCCAATGCCGCGAGCTGGCGCGCCAAGGTATCGGTAATCTCTGCTTCCATCAGTTCCCCATCATAGTACAGCTTGGGAATGAGATCCGCCTCGGTCAGCCGCTCGTGCCCTATCCTGTTCATGCGCTCCCTGAACGCCTCGATATCATCCGCTCGTATAGACAGCCCCGCCGCCTGCGCATGCCCGCCGTACTTCAACAGTAGGTCAGAACATTCCGTCAAGGCGGAGAAGAGGTTGAACCCGGGGATACTCCGGGCGGACCCGCGTCCTACGTCGCCCTCCAGTGCCACTAACACAGTAGGCCTGTAAGTCATCTCGGCGATCTTGGATGCTACTATGCCTATTACGCCGCTGTGCCACTCTCCGGAGCCAAGTACAATAGCCCGCGTAGACTGGGTGTTCATCTTGCTTACAGGCTCCCACACCTGCCGGAGGATGGAAACCTCGATTTCCTGACGTTTTCGGTTCTCCTCATCAAGCATCGAAGCGAGCTCCGACGCCTCCTGCCGGGAGTCAGTAAGGAAGAGCCTGGCGCCGAGGCTGGGGTCGCCCAAGCGGCCTGCGGCATTCACCCGGGGCCCCAACGTGAAGCTGACGTTGCCTGCCTTAATCTCGCGGCCGGTGAGCCCAGCCACGTCCAGCAGGCTCTGAATGCCAAGGTTCGTCGAACGGCTCATCATCGCCAGGCCCAACTTGGCAATGATCCTGTTCTCATCGAGCAGCGGAACGACGTCCGCTATGGTGCCCAGGGCCACAAGGTCGAGATAGCCGTGGGGATCGGCCGCGCCGTCGGGCCTGCCGGCAAGGCGCCAGAGAGCCTGGCACAGCTTGAATGCCACGCCCACCCCGGCCAGTTCCTTGAAGGGGTAGTCGGAGTCATGACGCTTGGGGTTGACCACGGCAGCGCACCGGGGCACGCCCGCGCCGGCCTCATGATGGTCCGTAATAATCAAATCTACGCCAGACGATCGAGCCGCCTCCGCCTCGTCGAATGCACCTATTCCACAGTCGGCAGTGACGAGGAGCGCCACTCGGTCCTCTGCGGCCTTCTGAATCGCCTCAGTGCTCAGGCCATACCCTTCAATCAGACGATTGGGGATGTAGTAGTCCACATCAGCTCCGCACGCACGGAGCACTGACACCACAAGCGACACGGACGATATGCCGTCCACATCATAGTCGCCGTATATTCTGACTTTCTCGCCTCGGCGAACCGCGTCCAGCAGTCGTCCGGCAGCAGCCTGCATATCGGGGAGCGCAAATGGATCGTGCATGTTGGCGATGTCCGGCTCAAGAAAGAGCCTGGCGCTTCTCTCATCCACAATGCCCCTGTTTGCTAGGACCCCGGCCATGCCCAGCGAGATGCCGCAACGCGCGGACAGTTCTGCTGCGATTCGCGCATCTGCCGCGACTCGCTCCCACGTTCTCTTCTTCTGCGACATCCACTCTCCACCCTAATCAGGGACTATTCGACCTGACAGCCGTTTGCCCTTCTGTATGCTTATAGTATCACGTTTGCACCTTGCTGCGCTCGTCCTTCACGAGTTTCGCCAGTACATCCCGGTCAAACTCGTCTACGATGTAGAGTGTGCCGTGGGCAATCTCGGTGAGCCGGCGCAGGAAGCTCTTGTTCGGAGCGAGCCCGATACACGTAAAGGGAATGCTGTTCTCGGCGATCTGCTCTGCCGCGGTAAGGGCATCGCGTGCAGGATCGCCGGTCCATTGGTTCATCGTGGGTATCCCGTCCGTCAACAGCACCAGCATGGCCGGCGCATGACGTGCCGTTCCCAGAAGTCGCACAGCCTCCACAATGCCGGCAGCTAGGGGGGTAAGCCCTGCAGGCCTCACCGTGGATAAGCCTTGCTCCAGAGCCCGGTGCGAACGCGCTCGTATGACGTGCGGCGTCACGCTGCGATCCTGGAATGTCAACACGCTCACGCGGTCCCGGCAGGTGAGGAACATGTACCTGGCCAAGTGCTTCGCGGCCTGGATGCGTTTCCCCGCCATGCTGGCGCTGGCATCAATCAGCAGGCACACATCAACCCTTAGGCGCCTGCGTGCCTGTTCGATCCGGACATCGCACGGCTCAACCGGCCCTCGCCGCCCCTGCTGCGAACAGCGAACGGCCCACTGGCTGATGGTCCCGGGCACCGATATCGCGCCCCTGAAGTCGGCCTCTTCAGCCGACATGATTGTGCGCGACTCCCTGACTGATGCGCCCCGGGCTCTGCCCCGCGAGAAGTCGCTCTTATCGAGGGGAATGGCGCGAGGGCGCCCGCTTCGCCTGATTACCTTTCGCATCTGCGTCTCTATCTCGCGTGCGAACCGCCGGAGAAAGAAGACCAGATGCCTTCCTTTGTCAGTCAATGCCAGAGAAGCTCCGTCGCCGCTCAGTATCTCCAATGCGCGCAGGCGGGAGAGCATCGCCTCGGCATCCCCGTACTCGCGTTCGAGTAGTGCATAGGGATTATCGCGCCGGCGTGACGCGGCCACGCACTCCAGGAAACTGGCCAGGCTCGACACAGAACCGAAGTCGGCCGCTGCGTCCAGCGCGTCTTTCATCATGGCGCAGTCATCAGTGAGACTGGCCGGCGGAGCATGTTCCTGCAGGAGCGAGTCTGTGGGAGCCGAATAAGGGGACAGGTCGACTGGAGTCCCCCCGGGGTCAGCGTCATTGACGATGCGGTCCAGTCGCCTGAGTTCCGCCCCCTGCCCCTGTATTACCTGCTCCGCATCGCGCACTAGGTAATAGAGTAACCCCGAGGCCTCATGCCCCATGAGCGCAGCCAGATGTACATGCCCTCTATGAGCCGTCATGAGAGACTGTTTCCGACCGTATTTGAGGCTGCCGGTTATCCTGCCTCCGCCTGTAGCAGTCTGCACGTCGATGAAATCCGCCAAGGCTGCCGAGGACGAAGAGCCCACGCATCCTTCACGCGTGAACTCGTCAACCGCCCGCCTAGCTGCCTGAGCGAGGGCGTAATGGCTGATGTCGGCCAACGAATGGAAGATGTCGATATGAACTACCTCATCAGCAGCGCTGCGATGGTAGAAGACCCGTCCGGCATCTGCAGCACACTTCACCTGCGCCTCATCCGCGCGCGCGGGATCGATGACGTGCACTCGGCGCGAGACCAGAGCGGTCTCGCCCACACGCACCCCGAGCCCGCGGTTTAGTCGACAATTGACTTCGGCGGCGAACGCTGCAAGCTCGTCAGGCCTCAAATCAGATCTTCCTCAGCGAACACAATCTTGGGCCCAACTTGGGTAATGGGTCGGGCAATACCGGGAGGGCATACCTCACTGATCGTACTATCCAACGTGCGGCGGAAGTCCGTCCCGTCCCCGTCGCCTGCCCCGCCGCCTGCCTGTGCCCTCGAACCTGTGCGTCGTCGCCCGCAGGCGCCGGTCCCTGACCCAACGCCGCCGGCGTAACCGCCCCCGCGGCTGTCCACTGAATCGCCATCGGAACCATCCGCCCCATAGCGACGCCGCCGAACCTCGCGCTCCGTACCACGCGAGCCACCGCTGTGTTCAGAGCGCATGTGCTCGAAGAGCTTGTGCAGTATTGCGCGAAGCCCCACCCCGCCATGGGAAGAACCATAGTCCGCATCATTGCTGCTGCCGCCGTCGCCGCCGGCGCTGCCTCCGCGTGCGCAGTCGCTGCCCTGGTCGGCCCGATCTTGGCCGCCGTCACGGCCCGACCGCATCTCCCCAGCCCCCTGCGGATCTGGGCGCCCGGGCGCTCCCCCGCATCCGGGCATGAGAGCGCCGACGTTTCTGCCGTGAACTGACTTCTCCTGCATGGCGTCGACGTACCTGAGGATGTTGGCGAGGGCTGCTACTTCCACACGATGGCGCAAAACCATACCGAGAACCGCTCTTAGGTCCTCGATCGACACCCGACTCCTGCCCGCCAGTGCGGCCCTGCAGCGCGCGGCTGTCCTGGCTGCCTCTATTGCACGTATGCTTTCGATGTCGAAATCCACGTAGATACTGGCAAGCAGTTCTACCATCTCATCGGGGAAGAGCACTCGCGGCGCAAGCAGTGCTGCAGCGGCCATGCGGCCCGGCCAGCATCCGACCGCCGGGACGTCCGGCGCTCGCAGCGGAGCGTCGAAGTCGTCGCACTCCAAGATCCTGCGGATCATGCCAGGTTCACACGCCCGCCCCATCTCAACTGAGAGATCGAACCGGTCTGACAGCTGACGCCGGACATCCTCAAGCGGACCGGGGTCCTCATCAGGGTTGGATGCCGCCCACACGCCCATCTCCAGCGGGAGCGACACTACCGGCAGGCCGGCTTCTTCAATCTGCACCCTGCCGGGCTTGGTACCCATCGCGTCAAGAAGCACGTCGGTGAGCTCAGGCGAGGTATCTGCGAGCCTATTGATTTCATCGATGAAGACTATTCCGCGGTTCGCTCGGGGTATGGTGCCCAGAAGCAGAGCAGCCTGCGGCTGATCGCGGTCGACCACGCGGGCCAAGTCAATGCTGCCCACGACCGTTCCAAGCCTTGCCGAGTGGGAGATCTCGAGGAAAGGCATGGGCACAAATTCGGAGCCCGTCTCGCGCAAGCTAGCAGGGGGCACACTTTTGTGGTCGGGGCAGTGTGGCGCCCACGGCCGGCAGTTGTGATCACACCCCGTGACTCTCTCGATCATCGGCAGGATGCCCGCGGCGGCGCGCATGATGGTGGTCTTGCCGGTTCCCCTGACCCCCTCAGCGTGCACATGCACCGGACGCCCTGCCAAGGTAGATACGATAGATATCTCGATCGCAGCGAACAGCGCTGAGTTGCCTTCGTGTTTGACGAGGCTCTCATACGAGCGCAAAACGAACCCCTCCGCATCGGTGCAGTGTCCAGAGTAGTATTGCACCGTGCGGAGGGTTTGATTCTGCTAGCTGGGACTTTGCTCGCGCCGCACGCCTAGAGAAGGCATGCACCGTTTATCTCCAGCTTGAACTCGCATTCAAGAACTGAAGCTGCTTTCCTGCACATGGTCATCCGGGTCAGAAAGATCTCGAAATACTCCATTACCGGACAGATGCCGGTATCGATGGTCAGCGTGAGCGTGATCACCCGTTTCTCGACATCCACGTCCAGAAAAGACCGCTCAGCTGCGTACGACACCCTATCGTGGATATCCATGGTGGGGATGTCCTTCTTCCGGACCCGGGTGCGGTGCACGTCGCTTTTGTCGGCAAGTATCACAGCAGCCGAGATCTCGTTTACCGGATGCCCATATTCCTCCTCATGATTGCCAACGGCCGCCATGATCACCGCTATCTCGACTGGGTCCATCCCCATTCGTGACAGGATAGACATGGCCATCAGAGCGCTGCTCTGCCCATGATGATCGCGGGATACCACGTTCCCGATGTCGTGGAGATAGCCGGCGATGCCGGCTAGTTCAGCCGAGCGCGCAGGATACCCAAGTCGGTCCAGCACATTGTGGGCGATGTTGGACACCAGGCTCACATGGCGAAAGCCATGCTCCGTGTACCCCATGGCCTCCAGGTTCTGGCCCGCTCTTCTGACAAACGCATCAACTTCCGGATCCTGCTTGACCTGCTTCAGACTTATCAACGCTATGATTTCCTCCGTAAGCCGTTCCCTACATATAGTCCAAGGAGAACTGATCCACTGGGCCGAACGGTATGAACAGAGTCCATTCGATGTTCTTCCACTGCTTGCCCTGGAATGTGGGATCGGAGGCCCAGAACGGGAATATCGCGTAGGTACGCATAGACGACCCTCGGGCAAGAGGCGTCTCCGGCGTCTCGGCCGGTGTCGCCGCAAAGTATTTCTGCCGTGTGCTGCCATCCGCGGTCACGACGTAGAATGCCTCGAGCGAAGGGTATATGTAGCACTTCTCTGGGCCGCTGACGTTCTCGATCAAAAGGTCGATCTTGACTTCAGGCGGCGCCTCGAGCAGCCCGATCACACTCACGCGCACCCCCGAGATCTCCTGCGATCGAGAGAACAAGCCCTTCCTGTACGAAAGCGACACCCACTCCGAGCCCATCATGCGGTCGTCCACGACCTTGAAGGCGCCCGCAATGTCGCGAAGTTTCAGGTATCTCAGACGTGTTTGGCCGTCCTTGTTGGTGAAGTACACCTTGGCGCGAATGCTCTCGCCCATGGCAGCCGACTCTACCCTCATTATCGACTGGATACCGTCGGTTTGGCCCGCCCGCGCCGCCACATATTCCACCCACGAAAGAGCGGCCTCGGCTGAAATCTGGCTGAGCCGCTTCCAATCGCCTTTCTGAAACGCCGTCACAAACTCGCCCGCCACCTGTTCGGCCTGCGACAGGCCCGATGCGGCTGGTACGGAGGCCGCAATGCCCAAAGGCGAAATCGCAAGCAGGATTAACACAGCCAGCGCACTCAGTGCAGGTCTGGCCCCGTGAAACAGCTTAGTATACATATGTATGCCCTCCTGCGAACGTCTGGCCAGCAGGCGCTATCCTGCTGCCTGGTCCTTCTCTTTGGGCTGGTTGTCTTTGCCGATTACTTCCTGCACAGCCCATTTCGCGACACGGACGATAACCTTCTCGCCCTGATCAACAACATTCACGAGCAGCGCGTCGTCTTTGATATCGAGGATCTCGCCATAAAGCCCCCCGATGGACACGATCCTGTTGCCCTTGCGCAGCCCTGCCATCATCTCTTCGCGCTTCTTCTGCTGAGTTTTCTGCGGCCTTATGACCATAAAGTACATGACCCCGATAAGCACCACGAACGGAAGCAACATCCCAATTAGGCTCTGACCTGAGGCAGCTCCAGGAGCCGCGGCAGCCGCTATTGCCATCAAACTACTCCTCCATTTCCCATCCGGCTTTAGTTCGAGTTGCCTAGTTATTATACCAGACCCGCCATGTTTCCTTCCGGTACTCATCAAAACTTCCGTCAATGATCGATTCGCGGATTTCCCCCATCATCCGGACTAGGTGCCTCAAGTTGTGAATGGATGTAAGACGGATCCCCAGAACTTCCCCCGCCTTCAGCAGATGCCTGATATAGGCTCTGGTGAAATTGCGGCACGCGTAGCAATCGCACCCCGGATCCAGCGGGCGAAGGTCCTCCGCGTATGCCGCGTCGCGCACGATGATCCTGCCCCGACGCGTGAACACTGTCCCGTTTCGCGCGATCCTGGTGGGCAGCACACAGTCGAACATGTCGATCCCGCGCGCCACTCCCTCAAGCAGCGCGTCGGGCGAACCGACTCCCATAAGGTAGCGGGGTTTGTTGTCAGGAAGGCAGGGCACGGTCTCGTCCAACATGGAGTACATCACGTCCTTCGGCTCTCCCACCGACAGCCCGCCTATACCGTAGCCCGGAAAGCCCAGCGACACCATGTCCGCCGCGGACTTGCGCCGAAGGTCTGCGTACACCGACCCCTGCACTATCCCGAACAGCGCCTGCCTGCCCCCGTTGTGAGCCGCCAGGCACCGCTGGGCCCAGCGAGCCGTCATCGCCGCCGACTCGCGGGCATAGTCATGGTCGCACGGATATGGAGCGCACTCATCAAAGCACATGGCGATGTCGGCGCCTATGGCCATCTGTATCTCCATCACTCGCTCAGGTGTGAACAGGTGCCTAGATCCGTCGATGTGCGAGCGAAACTCGACTCCGCGCTCTGTGATCTTGCGGAGCGGCCCCAGCGAAAACACCTGAAAACCGCCGCTGTCGGTGAGAATCGCGCCGTCCCACGACATGAACTGATGGAGCCCGCCCGCCCGTTCGATCAGGTCATGCCCCGGCCTGAGGTAGAGGTGGTAAGTGTTGCCCAGGATTATCCCCGCGCCCAAAGCCCTGAGCTCATCAGGGGAGACGGTCTTGACCGAGGCCTGAGTGCCCACTGGCATGAACACAGGCGTCGGGATATCCCCATGCGGCGTGTGGAGCACACCCGCTCTAGCCGGACCGTCAGAAGACCGCTTCACTACTTCCAAAGTCACTGTCGGAATCACTATCACCCCTGCTATGTCCGGCGCTGCCGCTACAGAATGAGCATTGCGTCTCCAAAGGAGAAGAACCTGTATTCCTCCTGCACCGCCTGGCGGTACGCGTCAAGAACAAGATCACGGCCCGCAAAGGCCGACACCATCATGATCAGAGTCGACTTGGGCAGGTGAAAATTAGTGACCATCGCGTCGACCGCGCGGAATACGTAACCTGGATATATGAAGATGCTGGTCCAGCCCGCGCCGGGCATTACCCGACCGTCGGCGTCCGCCGCACTTTCCAGAGTGCGTACAGTTGTGGTGCCCACCGCAATCACGCGCCCTCCGGCCTCGCGGGCGGAGTTGATCGCTTCGGCAGCCTGCGCAGGCACTTCGTAGTGCTCGGAATGCATCTCGTGCTCCTCGACCTGCTCCGTCTTTACCGGGCGGAACGTTCCCAAGCCCACATGCAACGTAACCCTGGCAATCTTGACGCCTTCCCGCTCGATCTGCCCCAGCAGTTCAGGGGTGAAGTGCAGCCCTGCGGTGGGAGCGGCGGCCGATCCGCGCTCGCGGGCATACACCGTCTGGTAGCGCTCAGGCTGGTCCAACCGGCTCTTTATGTAGTGGGGCACAGGCATCTCGCCTACGGCGTCTACCAGAGAGTCTACGTCCAGTCCCGAGGCCGCGACAAACTGCAGCACACGCCCTCCGTATTCCGTCTTGCCGAGCACGTGTCCGACCATGCGTCCGCCGGCAAACGCGAGGGTCTCGCCGACCTGGGCCCGGCGACCCGGCCTGGCCAGGCATTCCCATACGTCCCCGCCTTTGGGGGTGAGCAGGAGAATCTCCACCTTGCCGCCTGTCGACCTCGTGGCTGCGAGGCGCGCCGGGATGACTCGCGTATCATTGAGCACCAACACATCGCCTGGTCTCAGGTAGCCCGGAAGGTCCCGAAAATGCCTGTGCTCCACTCGCCGTTCACTTCGCGTCAGTACCATGAGGCGCGAAGCGTCCCGCGCGATAAGCGGTACCTGAGCAATCAGGCGCTCGGGCAATTCGTAATCGAAGTCGTCAACGCGCATATGTGAATCCTTTCCTGAAAAGGGTCTAGTGCTCGTCGAACCCCAGTCTATCCAGCATGGATTGATCGTCACGCCACCTGCGCCGCACCTTCACCCACAGCTGCAAGTTGACTTGCGATCCGAGGAGGCTCTCAATCTCCGACCGCGCCATCACACCGGCCTGCTTGAGCACCCGTCCGCCGGCACCGATCACGATCCCCTTGTGCGACTCCCGCTCTACTAGGACCACAGCATCGATGTCGACTATGTCGCGATCCTCTCGGGGCGCCATCCTGTCGATGATCACAGCCACTGAGTGCGGGACCTCCTCGCGCGTTAAAGACAGCAGTTTCTCGCGGATCAGCTCGGCAGCAAGGAACTCCTCCGGCCTGTCCACCACTACATCGGGCGGGTAGTACATGGGCCCGTCGGGCATCGCCGACGCGATCTCGGAAGCCAGGCCCTCCATGTTCTGCCCTGTCGCAGCCGACACGAGCCGCACCCGCTCAAAATGCCCCAGACGCCTCGATTTGGCCTCAGCCTCCGCCAGCTGCTCTGGGCGAACAGCGTCGATCTTGTTGATCAGAAGCCATGCAGGGGTCTCCACTTCGGCTATGTAGGACGCCACGGTCTCATCTTCAGGTCGTCCACTGGACGTGGCATCGACTACGAAGATGATGAGATCCACTTCTGCCATGGCGGATCGAGCCGTGCGCACCAGACGGTCGCCGAGATTGTGACGGGCTCTGTGTATTCCGGGAGTGTCAAGGAATACCACTTGAGCGTCGGGCAGGTTGGCGATTGCCGCAATCTTATTGCGAGTAGTTTGAGGTTTGTCGGATACAATCGACACCTTCGCTCCGACTAGGCTGTTGATGAGAGACGACTTGCCCACGTTGGGCTTCCCGACGACGGCTACGAATCCAGATTTCACAGGCTCAAGTCCTCCGGCTGAAATGCACTGGGCAGCAGGTCGCGCACTCTCACAGTAAACGCGGCGCCGGCATCGCCCGCCATAGTCACCAACGTGTCGAGGCCGAATTCCGACATGAACTGCCGGCATATCCCGCACGGGCTCACCGGCTGCGGCACACTGGAGTATACCACTACGTGGTCAAACTGTCGCTCCCCTTCGGATATTGCCTTCACGAAGGCCGTGCGTTCCGCACAGATTGTTGCGCCGTATGAGGCGTTTTCCACGTTGCATCCGGTGAAGATCCGACCGCTTCTGCCCAAAACCGCTGCGCCCACCCGGAATCCGGAGTAGGGAACATAGGCTCTCTCGCGCGCCTCCCGGGCTGCCTGAATTAGCTCGCCCGGGGCACCACTGCCCGATGATGTCGCGCTGACCTCGGCTTGTCGGACCCCCTGGTGTGGGTTGCCCAATTCTACAGACCCCCTCTTGTGTATGCACTGAGGTGGATAGAGGATTCGCGACGGATTTCAATGCGCTTTCCGGTCTGCGCAAACCTGGCTGACACCGGCTTGAGCGCCCGCTCCAGTGCCGCGGGATTACCCACAGCGTTGATGTGTATGGGGTTGACCGCGATAGGACGCTGGTTCACAAGGACTATCGGCCCTATACACCTCACCGAGGACGTGGCCACTACCCGCTCTCCGCCCACCTGTGCGCCGAGTGCGCCGGCGGCGAAGAGCGAATCCAATATCTCCAGCACGTCCTTTTGGTGGACTATCTCGTCCCAGGCATACCCTGACGGCGCGTCGTACGCCATCACGGTAACACCAGGGCCCTCCAGCTCAGCGAGGCCGGCGTCCTGCCGTGCCTGAGCTATGGATGCGCGCAGGGAATCGATCTCGCGAGCCAGGGCCCCTGCCTGTACCACGGGGTCGCCTGCCTCAAACGATACGCCCGCCGCGCTCACGATGAGCTCGATGGTTTCAGGCGACCTCGCGATGATGGGATCCTTGGAAATGGCCTGCACTGTGTCGCGGGATAGCGCGCTTCGTCGATCCTGTACAGACGAATTCGAGCCGTGAGGCGTAATGAGAATGTACGCTTCAGCTCCCCTGTTGCTCCGCGCGCGCTCGTCGGCGGACACCAAAGCAGCCACACGTTCAGTGGCTGCGCGTGCCCGGTCTGTGTGCATCGACGAGTACAGCCCGGCTGCCGTCTCGGCGAGCTCGCGGCCGATCTCCTCCCGGCTGCGCGCGTGGGCTATCGTCTCAGCCGCACCCGAAAGCACCGGCTCAGCAGATCCCACGCCAGTTGGTTCGTCGCGTTCCAGAGATGCTCTGGCCAGTTCTATATAGGCCATGGAGCCGCTTCGGGCCATGTCGAGCTGTGTGAGCTCGCCCGGAAGACGAATGAACCCGAGCTGCCTGGCTATGACCAGCGAGTCGAAGAGCAGTACGATAGAGGCAAGGAGCAACAAGGCAAGCCAGTTAAGCTCGCCCATCCTCACCCGGACTCGCCGGACCTTCACGCGCCGCCGCTTGGGCGGGCGGTCACTGGGCGCGGTACGGCGGTAGGCTAAGGCTGTCATACCGCTCCACTTCCACTCTTATCCCCCACCGTTTCAGGGAGTTTCTGATGAGATCGAGGCTGCTTTCGAGTACTTGCGGATCCCCTACCGCCCTGACCACCACGGGGTTGACCGGAATCGGCCGCTGGTTGACGAGAACCTGGGGGCCCGCCGACCTTATCGATGACGTAGCAACCAACCGCTGCCCGCCCACCTCGATGCCCTGGGCGCCTGCGGCGAACAGCTCATTTACTACGTCCCGTATATCCTTTTCCTGAACGACCTCTTCGTTCACAAATCCGCCGTCAGCATCGTACATCGAAACGGCTATTCCCCGTCCCGTGAGCGCTGCGTGGCCCGCGGTGCGCTTAAGCTCTTCCAGCGACAGGCGGAGTGAATCGACCTCATCGCGAAGGAGACGTATGCGATCTTGCATAGTACGAGCAGTGATCACGTTGGCTTTTCCAGCTGATATCTCGATATCAATCGGAGTCGCCAGGCCTGTCAGGGCAGGGCTTTTCTGTATGGAGTCGATGGCGGCAAGCGACAGCACACGAGTGGGATCCTCAACAACTATCCGCCCGTCCTGACCCGTCGACACCGTTATCATGGCCTGCCCAGTCACTGCTATCACCTTGGGGTCGGAGTTGACGATGGCGAGCACCGCTTCGCGCCGCCTGTTTTCCTGCTCGCGCTCGATGACATCGCCGGTGGCTCGCCCGTAGTAGCCGATGATGTACGCGATGCCCTCCGCGTCGCCCGCCTTGGATATCTCGAACTTGAACTTGGCGAGAGCCTCGCGCACCGCGCTGTTGCGATCCAGCCCCAGCTTGACAGCTTGAGACTCATAGTAATCCGCCAAAGACATGGCTCCCTCGCGCAAAAGAGCGGTGCTGGACACCTCACCCGGGAAGGTTATCAGTTCGGCGGCCCGAGCCAGCACCAAGATGTTTACGAACAGAAGCACTATTATGATGCCCGTGAGCCACTGCCGCTGCCTGCGGACGCTCTTGCCCTTCACTTTGGCGTTGGAAGCCATCTACGGTCTCACCTCGCCTCCCGAGATAATGGATACCAAGCGTGGGCCGAAGATTATGATGCCCACTACTGCCGCCCCCACTGCCGCCGTCAGAACGGCGCCTGCCGCTATGTTCTTCACCTTCGCAGCGAGGGGATGGTACTCTTGAGTGACCATGTCGACGAAATGCTCCAGCGCGGTGTTGACCATTTCTGCAACTATCACGATCACAGCCGCCAAGATCACGGCAGCGGTCTCCAGCGCCCCGAGGCCCAGCACGTACGAGAGGAACACTACTGACACAGCCGCGGCTGTGTGTATCCGGATATTACGTTCACTCCCAAATGCCTGGGCTATTCCTATCGCCGCGAACCGGAAACTCTCGCCCAAGTTACGAGCCTTCAAACTGCCCGCCCCCACCTGCTACATTGCATACGCAAGAAGGTTCCGCTACCTCGGAAGCCCGATCCGATTCATGACCGACTCCTCGATCTGTCTCATCCGGGAGGCGCCGGCTTCGGTTTCGTGGTCATGCCCAAGAAGGTGCAGCACGCCGTGGACGGTGAGGTAGCATACCTCTCGCTCCAATGAATGGCCGTAGTCCGCAGCCTGCTCCACTGCGCGGGGAAGTGATATCACAACATCGCCAAGCAAATGGCCCTCGGGATCGCCGGCATCATCCCAGGTGTCGTAATCGTCCGGCGGGACGATATTGGGCACGTCAGGGCATTCCGCCAACTCAGCACAGTCGCCTTCGTAAGCCGCGAATTCGTCCGGGTCGTCCATTGGAAACGACAGGACGTCCGTGGGCCCCTGCACGCCCCTATACTCCTCATTCAGCTGCGCGATCTCTGAGTCGTCAACGAAGCTCACGTCTACTTCGAAATCATCATGTCCCATTGTCAGCTTGAGTGCTATTTCGACTGCCTCCTTCACTTTTCCCTCTAGCACAGGTGCCACGTCGACCTCAGTCTGCCTGTTCACTATCTCGGCGGACATTCGTCGCCTCTCCTTCCTGGCCACCCTGATCAGCGGGCGTGGCCGGCTGATCCTTGGACCCCGACGCCTTCAGGTCGGGGTATTCGACACGTTCATGATACACTCCCGACAACACGTCGAGAAAAGCGTTCTCAATGGCATGCAGATCCCGGAGCGTGAGATCACACTCGTCAAGCTGGCCGTCGGCGAGTTTGCCCCTGACAATCTTCTTCACAGTACTCTGCACTTGCCACGGCGACACGTCTGATTGGGCTCTGACCGCCGCCTCAACCGAATCGGCCAGCATCACTATGGCAGCCTCGCGCGACTGCGGACGCGGCCCCGGGTACCTGAAATCCTTCTCGGCGACTGATTGATCCCGGCCATTCTCTGAGGCCCTCTGATAGAAGAATGACACAAGCCCCGTGCCGTGATGCTGCTGAATCAAATCCACCACTGACTTGGGCAGCTTGTACTGCTTGGCCAGTTCCACACCGTCTTTGGCATGAGAAGTTATCACCAACGTCGACAGACTCGGGCTGATCTTGTCGTGCGGGTTTGCCTGAGCGAACTGGTTCTCCACGAAGAAATACGGCCGTTTGAGCTTACCAACGTCATGGTAGAGCGCTCCCACCCTGACAAGCAGAGCATCGGCGTCTACAGCTTGTGCAGCCGTTTCAGCCAGGTTACCCACGAGTATCGAATGATGGTACGTCCCCGGTGCCTCCAGCAGAAGGCGCCGAAGAAGCGGATGCCCCGGATTGGAGAGCTCCAGCAGGCGCATGGGGGACGTCACACCGAAAATCGACTCGAAAAACGGCAGTGAACCCACGGTCATCACCGTGGATATCATCCCGTTCACAAAACCCCAGTACCACTTAGCAAGGATCTGCGGTTCACCAAAGGCAAGACCGTAGAAGACCGAAACTGCGGCCACCGCGCCCCCTACGAAGACGACAGCCCGGGTCATGCTGGCCCTGTCGCGTAGCCCGGGCACTGCGTAAGCGCCCGCTGCACCGGCCGCTAGCGCCGCTGACATGGCAAAAGCATCGCCCCGCAGTATTATGCCGACCAGCGCTGCCACTGAGAGATTGACCACCATCGCCATCTCCAGCGACAGCAGAGACGAGATGACCATTGACGCAAATGCTGCCGGTATGAGATATGGCGCGAGATCCGGCGCCAGGCCCACCAAGACACTCGCCGAAACAAGGACGACTAGGCCGGCCACTGCACACAGCGCCAAGCTCCCTTCGGCCGACGACAGCCTGGGGGTGAACTTGTGCACATAAGCAGCTGTGTATGCCACAGCCATGGCCGTCAGCGCGACCACGCCTGTCCAGCCCATGATGCTTCCCCGAGAGCCCAAGAGGCCCAGATCCGAAAGGACCGCTATCTGCTCCTCAGTTGCAGCGTCGCCCCTTCTGATGATGCTCTGTCCCTTCTGAATGTATACAGGCGGAACCAGGCGTGCCTGCTCTTCGGCAGCCTTCTCCACCCGGGTAAGGTCCAGCGAGAGGTTGGGGCGAAGAGCTCCCACCACTACCCTAGATACCGCCTTAACCCATTGAGGCGATAGCCCGGCCCTCACCAGGTCGTCAGGAATGCCTGAAGCCACCTTCTGCAGGCTGGCATCGGTGATTCGGATCTCCCGCATTGTGCGACCGACCAGCGACGTCGCAACCTGCCGGGCTGAATCGAACTCATCTTTGGGAATCTGGGCCAGCCCCTCCAGATCTGCAGCCGACAGACTGAGAGTGTCGGCCGCTCCGCCCAGCTTCTTGGCCGCTGCTCTAGCCACAGCCTGAGGTGATTTGTCAGAGATACCTTCCCTCTCAGCGGCCACAGCTTCGAACACAGCGTCCACGGATTCCTCCGCCATGTAAGAGTACGACTGGCTGATCTCGTAGTTCTCAAGCGAACTCGGAGCGCTCTTCATGTAGGCCTTGCGCGCTTCTTCCCTGAGCTTGTCCGTGGCCACGCGATTCACAATAGTCCTGGGCGACTCGATGTCCCTCTTGGCGAACTGCCCAACTTCGAGAGCGACAGACTGAGGCAGGACGGCATATGCAATGATGAGAGCCGACACTGCCACAGTAGCCAGAGCTATCATCGCCTTGCCGCCCACAAACGTCTTTATTCTGGAACCCACGCGCTGAACACGCTCGCCCAACCGCGACTCCACTGGCAGTGTCACTCCTCTTCGCGCCGGTCCGGGCCTATGTCGGCGCGCCGTGCATCAAATCGCTTATACGCACGTATGATCCGTTGAACTAGTTCGTGCCGCACCACGTCCAGATCGGAAAAGTACACAAACTCGATCCCATCGATGCCCACAAGCACAGTCCGCACTTCTTCAAGACCCGAGAAGCGTCTCCTCGGCAGGTCTATCTGGGTAATGTCGCCGGTAACCACTGCCTTGGACGAGAACCCAAGCCTGGTGAGGAACATTTTCATCTGCTCAGGGCTGGTGTTCTGTGCCTCATCCAGTATTATGAAAGCGTCATCGAGCGTTCTGCCGCGCATGTACGCAAGCGGCGCTATCTCGATGATCCCACGCTCCCTGTAGCGCTCATACACCTCGAGCCCGAGGATGTCAAAGAGCGCATCATATAGCGGCCTGAGGTAAGGGTCGACCTTCTCCTGCAGGTCGCCTGGGAGGAACCCCAGTTTCTCGCCGGCCTCCACGGCCGGGCGCGTCAATATGATCCTGCTCACCTGCTTCGACTTGAGGGCAGCAATTGCCATGGCCATAGCCAGATACGTCTTGCCGGTGCCCGCAGGCCCTATCCCAAATACTATGTCATTATTCCGGATCGCATCGATGTAGTGCTTCTGCCCTACTGTACGGGGCCGGATCTGCTTGCCCCTGGCTGTCACCTGTATCACGTCGGCCAGCACCGTCGAAAGCGTTTCGGGCCTGCCATCCTGCGCCAACATCACCGAATACCTCGTTTCCCTGCCGGAAATGCGATTGCCCGCGCGCACCGCCGACTGCAGGTCCGAAAGGACGCGGAGTACCTTCTCGACAACGTCCTCGGGCCCTACAACAGTCACCTCATTGGCACGGGCCATGATCTTGCATCCGAGCATCCCTTCGACAAGTCGTAAGTTCTCGTCGCGGTTGCCGAAAAGCGCTGCAGCTTCCGTATTGCCCTCAGTACAGAATCGTGCCTCCACAACCGGATTGCTCAAATGAGACTGTTCCCTCCCGCCTTATCTCATTCGTCGAACGGGTTCAACGACCTACCTCGCCTGTAGACTCGCCTGTCAACTCGCCTGTCAACTCGCGGGCGGCCTCACTTGCGGTACGCCGAGTTCCTCAAGACTCTCTACTACGATCCGTACATCTACCGCCCGAGGCTCGAGCGATTGATCGGATACTTCCTCACTAACCGTTACAATCCTGGCTTCAGTAGGCACTTGAGACATCACTGCCTTCAGCGCGCAGTCGCGCGCAGCAGTGTATGCCTGCTCACGTGAGAGCTGAATCAGCTCCACGCGGAGCTCGTACCGCCTAATTCTGATTACTTCGACAAGACCGCCACCGTCCCTGCCCAGGACCAGAGTCTTGGAAAACTGCTCACTATCATATGCCTCGAATCTGCCCGTTCGCCCCAGGCGCAGCTCCGTTCCGGCCAGGCGAATCAAGTACTGATCTGCAGTGCGTCCCGTCCTAAGCCTGTGCTCAATGGTAAGTGGAATGCACGCCTGCCCAACGCGCCATACGCGCCCCTGCACCAGAGCCCGCGCGTGGATGGGCCGATCACTCGCCCCAAGCGCCGCCCTCCCGCGCACCATGACCTGGCCTCGGACCACAGTATCGCCCTCGCGTACGACAGCGTCTCCAGCTAGGAGTATCAGCCTCGTTATGACAGCATCTGCAGAGGCCGCTATGTCGGTAGGGCCCTCCAAAACCTCGGGCGTAACCTTGGGCACTGCGCGAACCGTGAGCATCGTACCGCGAAGCTCAACGCCCACCCATGCCAACTGCAGAAATGAACGGGTGATCTCACGCCTGATCGCGTCGCAGTCTACTCGGTGCCGCAAGGTCCAACGCCCAATACCCATGTTGTGTAGCGCCTGGAGGATCTGCTCGCGTTCGGGCGACTCAACCCCCACGACCTCGACTGCCCACAGAACGGAAGAGGAACCGTACAGCACAGCAAGGAAAAGGACGGCGCCGAGGACCAGGAACCTCCTGCGAAGGAGGCGCGCCACAATAAACGCCGCTCCCACCCGTTCCTCGATCGCCGCCCGGCAACCCGAGGCCCTGAGCACCGGGCCTAGTTGCCTGTAACCATCGACGCTCGTTCTGACTAGCATCATGCCTGGGCCAAGCATCGTGACATCCGCCAGCTCAATGCGGTAGGCGGCTGCCATGTTGACGAACCGCTCCGGAGCTCGCCCTTCGATCCGAATTATAACATATCCGCGCAGCCAGTCCCACAATCCAGCCCCTGCCATTTCAGGGCGCCTCCTGACCAGCGCTGCCAGGTGTGGCATTACCAGTCCAACCTGAGAACTCTACCCGGTCGAACCATCCGTCCGCCACAATCTGCTCGCGGCTGATTCCTCGAATCCTGAGCCGCCTGCCGGTTATGTCGATCTGCCCTGCCGGCGTATCTATCTGTAGGTGACTGGGCGTGTACTCCACCAACCCCCGGTGGTTATCAAGCACCAACCGTGCATTGCCCTCGAAGCTCATGCGCGGCATGTTGAGCGCGATATCCACAGGCACACCAAGAGCATCGGACATCCGGCGGGCGTCTGGAATGCCTCGTCGGCCGGCGGCGCCAACAGCTCCTCTGCGGCTTGACCGACCCCTCGCTTCATCGTCCGACAGCCCCGCGTCGTCTGGCCGACCCACCCTCCGCCCCTTGTGGTGGTTCCGCATCCGCCCGCCTCCCTCGCGCCCCCGCCAAGCAGGGTCGTCCGTCGTCCGTTGCCGTTCCGCTTCAGGCCGCCATTCCTGCGTGGTCGCTGCAAACGTTACTCACTGTCAAGATGTATTCCTCGACGCAGGTCCGAATGACCGGCGACAACCGGTGGGCCGATCTCCTTGTAGGTTTGGGCGCACAGATTGGTAAAAACTAGTCTGTCCATTCTATTAACACGTTTTTGCCGATACGTTCAGTTTGGTTACAATGCCTGATGCATTTCGGAACGCATAACTGTATATAGGCGCAGCCCGGCGCCGTAACTGGTGTTACATTCCAATGGCGACTCCAAATAGCAGTATCCTGCGCAAGCGACCTCCTTAAATGCGGGCACGCATCACCATTTTCTGGTGATGCGTGCCCTTCTTCTTACCATGGCCCGGTTTCATGCAACTATGCGTCTCGTTATGCATCACCCATTGTCCGATTTCGCGACACATCTGCCAAAATGCGTTCAGAAAACGAACGGGTCATAAAAGCCCAGCTCACGGGCGGTTTCCACTCGAAGCCCCAGCGTAGTGCGTCAGATCGCCCCGATGTCCCGCCGGTAGTGTGCGCCCTCGAACCCAATGCAGCCTACTGCGTCATATGCAAGCTGCCGCGACTTTGCAGCACCGGACGCCACGCCCACGACGCCTAGGACCCTCCCGCCTGCCGACACCAGCCGATCACCATCCAAGGCTGTACCGGCATGGAACACCACAACTCCTTCAGGCAGCGGGTCAGGAATGCTTATTGGGATCCCCGTCCTATGGGGACCGGGGTACCCCGGGCTGGCCATCACCACACACGTGCTGTACAGGTCGCAGTGCACTCCACTCGAACCTGCCCTCGAGTCTGCCGCCGGCGAGCCTGAACGCATACCCATACCCTCACCCATACGCCCCAGCCGCCCATGGCACGCAGCCTCCACCAAATCGAGGAGGTCAAGATCGACCAGGGGCAGTACCGCCTGGGTTTCGGGATCGCCCAGCCTACAGTTGAACTCTAGCACCTTGGGGCCCTCTGAAGTGAGCATGAGCCCGGCGAATAGAGCACCCACAAACGGGGCGCCCTCCGCCGCCATCTGGTCAATAGCCGGCCTCAGAATCGTCCGCTCTATGTCAGCCAACATCGCCCGATCGGCCGACATCGCACCGGCGTCAGCCAACATCGCCCGGTCAGCCAGAATAGCCCGATCGGCCGACATCGCCTCGGTAACCAGCGGCGCAGGGGCAATTGCGCCCATTCCCCCGGTGTTGGGGCCCTGATCCCCATCGAGCGCGCGCTTGTGATCGCGTGCCGGCGGCAGGACCCATATGTCGGCCCCGTCCGACAAACACATGACGCTGGCCTCAGGGCCGACGAGCCGCTCCTCCACGAGTATCTTGCATCCCTGCCCCCCGCCCATTGCGCCAAGCTCGTCCACCGCCTGCGCAGCCTCCTGCGGGCTGCCCGCAACTACGACCCCTTTGCCGGCCGCGAGGCAGTCTAGCTTGACCACAACACCGCCCGCCTCCTGGGCAATAGCACGTGCAGCATCGCGCGCGCGGTCAAGGTCTGTGAACGCCTCACAGCGCGCGGTCGGTATTCCGGCCCGGTCCATGACGCCTTTGGCGTAGTGCTTAGACGATTCGATACGGGCCGCCGCCGCGCTCGGCCCGAACACCATTATCCCTTCCTTGCGCATGGCGTCAGCCAGCCCGGCAGCCAGAGGAGCTTCAGGGCCTACCACGGCCAGGCGGCACTCAGTCTCCCGCGCCAACCTAACCAGCCCGGCCACGTCAGTCGTCCTGACCGGAGCGCACGCGGCGAGCCGGCCGATTCCGGGGTTACCGGGGGCAGCTACGATCCGTCCTATCCTGGGGCTCTGCGCGAGGCGCCAGGCTATTGCGTGCTCCCTTCCGCCCGACCCTACCACCAGCACATTGGGTCGAGAAGACGGATTGGGCGTCCTCATATGTACGCCTCCTCAGTGTCTGAAATGCCGTCTGCCTGTGAAGACCATGGCCATGCCATGCGAGTCCGCCGCCTGGATCGAGTCCTTGTCTCGCAGGGATCCGCCCGGCTGGATTATGGCTGTCACGCCTGCCTCCGCCGCAACCTCGACGGTATCGGCAAACGGGAAGAATGCGTCTGAGGCCATCACTGACCCCGCCGCCCGCGACCCCGCCTGTTCCACAGCTATCCTCGCAGAGCCGACCCGATTCATCTGCCCTGCGCCTACGCCCACAGTACCGTTTCCCCGCCACAGTACTATGGCGTTGGACTTCACATGAGCCACTGCCTTCCATGCATTCACCAATTGAGCCAGCTCGCGCTCGTTTGGGGCGCGCCTGGTGACTACCGATACTGCCTGCGCATCAAGTCGCCCAACCGTGTCAGGCTCCTGCACCAAAAACCCTCCGGCGACCGACCGCACGTCCCACCCGTTTCCAGGCATGATATCATCCACGGCCAGCTCCAGAAGGCGCAGATTCCGCTTGCCATGGAGCAGCTCCACGGCCTCCGGAACGAATCCCGGTGCTATGATGACCTCGAGGAATATCTCCGACATAAGCCGCGCAGTCTCCAGGTCCACAGGGCGGTTAAAGGCCGCGATTCCACCGAATGCAGACACCGGGTCGGAATCGAGCGCCGCTTGATATGCTTCTGCTACGGTCGAGCTCACTCCTATGCCACACGGATTGGCGTGCTTGACGATGACGGCTGCAGTCTCGCAATACTCCGCCACCGTTCTCGCGGCAGCATCCGCGTCTCCGATGTTATTGAAAGAGAGCTCCTTGCCTCCAAGCTGCTTGGCCGCAGCCAGTCCCCATGGGCGTGCGCCCGAAATGCGGTAAAAAGCGGCTGCCTGATGCGGATTCTCACCGTAGCGAAGGGTCTGGATCATTGTGCCTCCCAGGGCGAATTCGCGCCCCAAGCCCCGGCTCGCCTCTCGCCCCTCGCCCGCTGCGCTGTCGGCGAAGTAGCGGGCAATGGCAGCGTCGTACGCCGCAGTATGCTTAAAAGCCGCGGCCGCCAGGCGCGCGCGGGTCTTGGGCGACACGGATCCATTCTCCCTCAGCTCAGCGATGACAACAGGATAATCTGCCGGATCGACAATGACCGCCACCCGGTCGAAGTTCTTTGCCGCCGCCCTTGCCATGGACGGACCGCCAATGTCGATATTCTCCACGACCTCTGCCTCGCCGGCCCCGCTCTCTACCGTGCGCTGGAATGGATAGAGGTTTACAGCGACTATATCGATGGGGGTCACGCCAAGCTCCTCCAGAGCCTGCATGTGCTGTGGAGTGGGCCTGGCCAGAATCCCGGCGTGAACCCGCGGATGCAAGGTCTTGACCCTGCCGTCAAGCACTTCGGGAAAACCCGTTACATCAGATACATCCGTTACGTATAGACCCGCCCCGCGCAAAGCCAAGGCTGTTCCGCCAGTTGAGACTATCTCGAAGCCCAGCTCCGCCAGGGCCCGTGCGAACTCGACCACGCCTTCCTTGTCGTACACACTTATCAGCGCTCTACGCTTGCTCCCGCCCACAGCACGCACCTCTCCCTTCGACTCTCTCCCTGCTTGCCTGCTCGACCAGCTGTTTCCCAAGACGCCCTATCACGTCCACCAACAACTCGTGTTCCTGCTCCAGGATCCTCGCCGATAGGCTGTCCACACCATCGCCCGGCATCACTTCCACCACGCGCTGGTCGATGATGGTTCCGGAATCCATGCCGTAGTCTACGTAGTGTACGGTGCAACCTGAGAACTTCACTCCATATTCCAGCGCCTGTCTTTGCGCCTCAAGCCCCGGAAAGGACGGCAACAGTGACGGATGGATGTTGATCACACGGCCCGGATACTGATCCAAAAATGCCGGGCCCAGCAGCCTCATGAAGCCTGCCAACACCACCAGATCCGGCCGAACTTTCCCCACTGCCGCGGCCAAAGCCAGTTCAAACTGGGCCCGCGAGGGGTAATCACGTCGCCGCACCACAGTCGCCGGAATACCGCTCGCCCGCGCCCGCGCCACGGCAGGGGCGTCGGCCACGTCGGAAACCACGATCTCAACAGACGCCTCCAGACGTCCGGCCCTGATGGCGTCGATTATCGCCTGTAGGTTCGAGCCCCGCCCCGAAACCAGCACTGCCAAGCGGATACTCACGATGTCACGCCCCCTCGAACACCACTTTGCCATCGCCCGGCACTATCTCGCCTATGACGTAGGCCTTCTCCCCATTGGCCTGCAGGATCTCCACCGCGCGCTGTGCATCGCCCGGCCGAACCACAACCATGAACCCGATGCCCATGTTGAACACCCGGCGCATTTCGCCGGCGTCGACGTTGCCTACCTCCTGAATCAGCCGAAATATGGGATGAACCGGCCATTGGCCCCACTTGAGCCGCGCCGATACGCCGGCGGGCAGCATTCGAGGTGGGTTCTCAACGAGCCCGCCGCCGGTGATGTGTGCCATTCCCGTCACACGTACCTGCTCCATCAAGGCCAGCACAGGCCGGACGTATATCCTGGTAGGCCTGAGCATCTCCTCACCCACGGTGCAGCCCGGCGTGAAGCCGAACGCGCCCACGGTGAGGCCTCCCTGCTCCAGCAGGGCCTTTCGGGCAAGAGAGTATCCGTTGGAATGCAGTCCCGACGAAGCTAGTCCTATCAGGACATCCCCTGGACGGATATCCGAGCCGTCAACTACGTTCGGTCTGTCTACCGCGCCGACTGCAAACCCAGCGATGTCGTATTCGCCATCCGGGTAGAATCCCGGCATCTCGGCAGTCTCCCCGCCCACTAATGCACAACCTGCCTGGCGACATCCTTCCGCGACTCCCGACACGATCTCGCTTATCTGTTCGGCCTCCAGCTTCCCGCAACCGATGTAGTCCAGGAAGAACAGAGGACGCGCCCCTGACACAAGGACATCGTTTACGCACATGGCTACGGCATCTATGCCTATGGTGTCGTGGCGATTCATGGCGAACGCTATCTTGAGCTTGGTGCCGACACCGTCTGTACCCGACACCAGGACAGGGTCGCTGTATCCGCTCGGGTTGAACCTGACCATTCCGCCGAAGCCACCCACATCGCCCACGACATCCGGTGTGAAGGTGCTCCTCACAGCCGATTTCATCAAGGCTACCGCGCGGTCGCCTTCGTCGATGTTCACTCCTGCCTGGGCATATGACAGCCGCTCCGCCGACGCACTTGTTCCGGCCGATCCGCCCGACCCGCACAATCCGCATCCATCTGCACGATCTGGGTAGACACCGGTGAAGCAGGCAGTGCAGAATCCAGCTCTCCCTCCATCGGCCGGATCCACCAGATCCGACTTTGCCGCAAGCACCTGCACCGTCTGGACGAGTCCCTCCACAGACAAGTAGCGCAGGCTGTCGGCGCCTATGAGTTGGCGTATCTCTTCAGTGCTCTTGGTGGCCGCTACCAGCTCGTGACCGCGCGACGTGTCAATGCCGTAGCAGCACGCGTACTTCACCGGCGGGGACGCCACTCCCAGGTGCACCTGGCGCGCGCCGGCCTTTCGCATCAGCCCGACCAGCCGAGCGCTGGTCGTGCCGCGTACGATAGAGTCGTCCACCAATACCACACGCCGTCCGGCACACGCATGCTCGACCGCGTTAAGCTTCAGACGCACTCCCGTCTCGCGCTGACTGGCCGTAGGGCGGATGAACGTCCGTCCCAAGTATCGATTCCTAACGATCCCTTGCTGGTATGGGATGCCGCTTGCAGCCGCATATCCGAGCCCCGCCGCGACGCCTGATTCCGGGACACTGATCACCGCGTCGGCTTCGATTGCGGACTCTGCGGCCAATCTCGCGCCAAGCGCCTGCCTCGCTGCAGACACACTGATACCGTCAACCACTGAATCGGGTCGCGCGAAATAGATGTACTCGAAGACACACGTGGCCCGGCGGACGCCTCTTCGGGAGGCGCGTGTCGATACCCGCTTGATACCCTCGCGCGTGATCACGATGATATCGCCGGGCGCCGCATCATGCCAGGTCGTCATGCCCGTGGCATCCAAGGCACACGTCTCGGAAGCCGCCGCCCATCCCTCCGGCGACGAGCCCACCGCGAGCGGTCGGAACCCGTAAGGGTCGCGCACAGCATATATCACGTCGCCCGCCATCACCAGGAAGGAGTAGGCACCCTGCAGATCCTCCATGGCCCGTTCTATGGCGCCGACCATGCCAAGTGAGTAGTAACGGGCAACGAGCGATCCTATGACTTCTGCATCCGACTCGCTCTGGAACACTACTCCCGAGCGCCCGAGCCGCTCGCGCAGGGCCTTGCCGTTGGTTATGCTTCCATTGTGGGCCACAGCCATCATTCCGCCTGTGTAATGAAAGACAAAGGGCTGTATGGCTGTGTCGTCTTCATCCGCGCGCGCCGCATTGCGCACGTGGCCGATGGCTGCATATCCCGACAGACGGGCAAGCGCGTCTTCATGAAAGACCTCAGCAGCAAGCCCAGGACCCTTCGCGACCCGGATGCGTTCCCCATCGCACGACGCTATCCCCGCGCTGTCCTGCCCTCTGTGTTGGAGAGACATGAGCCCATAGAACGTAGTCAATACAGCGTCGGCGCCCGGGTTCATGCACGCTCCGAAAACGCCGCACTCCTCCCTGGGCCGGTCGGCGCCATCCGCGCCGCCTGCGCCGGCCGCGCAGCCCGCCGCTTCCATGCCGGCAGGCGTTACCCCTGCATGGCGCATGGTATCGCCTCCTCGTACGCTGCACGCAGCGCATCGACGCCAACATCGAGGCGCCGCCAGGCTCCGGCGCCGGCACGCATTCCCGTTCCCGCCGCCCCCACGAATTCCACACAGAGCCTATCGCCGCCCACGCGGCCCAGTGTCGTCGCCGGCACGCTTAAGCCAGCGGCAAGAGCCAAGAACTCATCCAATCGACTCTGCTCGAGGGTGACCACTGCTCTGGCCGCGCTCTCGCTGAACAGAGAACGGTCCGGGGCAAGCCCGCCATCGCCGCCATCGCTGCCAATCCGCAAGGTCGCGCCGATAGACCCGGCTATGGCACACTCGGCCAGAGCCACTGCCAGGCCGCCCTCGGATATGTCATGGGCCGATCTCACAAGTCCATCTCGCGCAGCGGTCGCGAGCAGCCGGCACAGTCGGCCTTCTGCCTCGAGGTCAAGCGCCGGCACCTGCCCGGCCTCCACCCCGTGCACGACCGCCAGGTACTCCGATGCCCCGATCTCATCGCGAGTGGCGCCCAGCACCATCACGATGTCGCCTTCTGCCGCAAATCCCATGGGCACCCTGAGCCCAACGTCGTCCATCACCCCGACCATACCTATGACAGGTGTGGGACGTATGGCCGTCTCGCCATCCTCGTTGGCAAGACTGACGTTGCCGCCCGTGACC
>Ga0116161_1000982_pt1 | contig 31023 bp, 29 predicted proteins | sample AD_JPNAS3_MetaG_FD_89877 | JGI IMG/M metagenome (GOLD analysis project Ga0116161, IMG submission 89877) | Active sludge microbial communities of municipal wastewater-treating anaerobic digesters from Japan - AD_JPNAS3_MetaG | ecosystem: Engineered > Bioreactor > Anaerobic > Digestate | place... | reverse complement strand
GCATGCGCTGGAACAGGAAAGGTGCCGAGCGCGTGATCCCAGTCCGGGCAGCTATCCTCAGCAATCGCTTCGACGGTGTCTGGGAGACTGTCTACAACTTGCCCCAAAACTGAACTACACCCTGTGAAAAGGCGGGCCGCAGCCCGGCTGCCGGGGACGAGCGGAACGATTGGCCCCCTGGCTGAACCTCTACGGGTCGAAAGCTGACAGGGCGATGCCCTTAGGGTATGACCTCTTCTTCGACGGCCATCTCGCCCTTTGTCGCCGCTTTGGCGAAGCGCTCGCGTTCCTTGGCCAGGCGACGCCATTCTTTCGCCAGCTTGGCCTCTTCGGTAGAGACCTCGGCGGCATACGGGCTAAAGTAGCGGCGTCGCCCGTGGCCCACGACGAGCCCCAGGAGCAGGCCGGCGATGGCCGCACCGCCGAGAATCTGGGGCAGGTTCTCGCGCGCCTGTCGCCGCACGTCCATCTCGGCGCGCGTGCGCTCGACACGGCCGCCCAGCTCGGCCAGGTGCGTGTCGATCTCCTCGCGGGTCTCGGCGATATCACGCCTTATCTCACCTGTCTCTCGACCCATTCCCGGTCCCTCTCTAACCACTCCCTACCCTCCTGAAGAGACTCGATCGTCTGCTCTGGTATGAGATTGGACGGTGTGAGCCGGCTGCGCGCGAAGAGGAGCACGGCAATCGCCAGGAATCCATAGAAGCCGACCACAGCCAGCCCTGAGGCCCAGAGCGGGATGACCAGAGCCAGTGCATAGAACAGAGCAACGCCGACAAAGGCGACGGCGAGCAACCCGAACACGCCGGCCATCACCACCGCTGCCAGGCCCAGGGCGGCCTGCTGCAGGCTCTGTGTCAACTCGGCGCGTGCCAGTCGGAGCTCGTCGCGCACGAGGCGCTGCACATCTTGAAGGATTTCCCTGACCAAATCGGTCACGGGGGGCTCGCGAACCTCTTCCATCGATTACCTCCTCCTCAGGAGCCTCCCGAGGAGAAATGTGGCTGCAAAGACGCCCACCGCAGCGGTGATGGGATGCTGGCGTGCGTACGTGCCTGCGTCCTGGCTGATCTGTGGCAGCGAATGCGTGTCCAGGTACTGGGCGCTGCGGTCGAGCGGATCTGCCAGACGGGTCGCCAGGCCTGCCTGTCCGCGCTCCTTGGATTGGCTGCGCACCGTCTGCGCGGTGGAGTGCAGGCCCGAGGCAATGTTGTGCTTCATGCTCTCGGCGCCCGACTGCGCCTTGTACGCAGCCTCCTGACCCTGCTCGCGGAGCCTGGCCTGCGTCTGCTCAGCCTCGTATCTCATCCGCTCCATCTGCTCGCGGCTTGTGGTCATGTGCCTCCTCCTGGAGTGTAATCCTGGAACGTCGACTGCCGGCCACAGCGGCCGTATGCAAGCAGCGCTGCGCCCGCCAGGCATCAGGTCAGGCCGGCAATCGCGATATGGGAATGCCCGGTCACAGTGGGGCTAGCAACAAATGTGCCATGGCCCGGCGGCGGATGGGGGAGAAGGGTGACAGGCTTGGCATCGGGCTTGCAGCGTTGGCTGTGGCAGGGCGGAACGCAGCGCCCTGCAGGGCTATGCGGGCGATGGCCCGAGATGGCGTGCTGCGGCTGCCGGACCGTAGCCGCAAGGCTCTTCTGCGTGGCACGATGCCGCGGCTACAGTACGACGTCATCCGTTTGGCACAGGGTGCCGGGAACCCTGGAGCACTCGCCATGACGTTCGGGAGGTGCACGATATGCAGACGCGAACGATGACCGCTGAGCCAATGACCGAAGCGCGGGAGCGGATCAATATCGTATCGTTTCTCGAAGAGGTGCGCGGCGTCTCTGAGCCCAAGAAGCAGTCGCTGCTCGACAGCATGAGCGCCGTCCTGGCCAACGAGCGTGGCGGGCTCGAGATGTACCGCCAGTACAGCCAGCAAACGAGCAACCCGACGCTGAAGAAGCAGTGGCAGGAGTTTGGTGAGGAAACCAACGTGCACGTGCAGGTGGCCGAGCGGGTGATCAGCTCTCTGGGCGGCGACCCCAGCCACAAGAGCAGTGTGGCCAAGGAGATCGACAAGGGCGCCAAGGTCATGCTCAGTATCGACGCCCAGGGCGAAGAGGCCGACCTCGTGCGGCTCGGCAACCTCGTCAAGGCCGAAAACATCTGCAAACTGCACTGGAAGGGCGTGAACACCCTCGCCCGGCGCATCAAGGATCCGGCGATGGCCAAGGTCTTTTGGGATGCATCGCGGATCGTGGAGCGCGACGAGGACGAGCACGTTATCTGGAACGCGACCATGTTCGACACCCACATGGAGAAGGTCGCGACCGGGCAGTAAGGGCGGCGTGAGCGTCTTGGACCGTAGACGCGGGCCGGCAGGGAGTGCTCCCTGTCGGCCCGCGGTGCGTTTACCCGGTGCATGCTGTCGCCAACGCGCGTGGTGACGACTCGAGCCGCCTCTGCTAGAACATCGGTCAAGTATTCCTGCGAAGGCCCCCAGACGGCCGAATCATCGCCCTCCGACGTCGTCTATACGAGTACTTGACCGATGTTCTGGGTGCGGAAAACGGGCTAAGTGCCGCTGCGGCCGAGCATGCGCCGGCAGGCGCGTCGCAGGCGGCGATAGGCCGCGGTCAGCGGGCCGACCTGAGCGGGCGGCGGGTCGTGCCGGCTGTAGCGCGCCTCGACGAACGCCTGGGTCAGCCCCTGCAGCTCCTCCCGCCCTTCGGCCAGCTCTGGCGCAACGCGCTGTGCATACTCGTAGGGCGTGTCGGCGGCGCGGCGCGGCCGGCCGAGGCGCGCCGTCTCTCGCAGGCTGAGCAGGTAGAGCAGGCGCATCCGCTCGCGCACCGTGCGCGGCCGGGGCCAGCGCGGGCCGCGTCGCGCTTCGGGCCTGGCGGCGGAAGGGCGGCGGGCTACGAGGGTGCGCCAGCGGCGGCCGGCTGCGTGCCCTGCCCCCGCCAGCCAGCGCCACAGCGCCACGAGCGTGGCGCCCAGCCAGCCCAGTGGTCCGCCGCGCGCTGCGAGCAGCCGCCACAGCTCGCGGCGCTCGCGCACAAAGTGGGCGAGGGCATAGATGAGGACTGCGGCGATGGCAGCCCAGAGCACCAGCCCCTGGATCGCCTGCCACCAGTCGGCTGGGGCGACCTCGGGCTGAGGCTGAGGCGTGGGCACGGCCAGGGGCTCGCTGCGGGCGCCCTCGGGGGCGGGCTTGACGCCAAAGAGGCTGAGGATGAGGTTGAGCAGGTAGCCCAGTGCCATGAGCGCCAGGGCAGCGAGTTGCGTGGCCCAGAAGAAGAGCGCCTGCAGGGCGGCCCACGCGGCGCCGAAGACGGCCAGCGACGGCCGCGCCGGCAGCAGGAGCACCGCCGCGGCGACGAGCGCGGTAAAGGCCACGGCGAGGACGGCCCAACGCCGGCCAAGCGGGCGGGCGACAGGCACATCCTGGCGCTGCCAACGGGCGCGCAGCATGGCATAGTGCCCCTGGCTCAGGAGCGCCAGGCCCAGGGCACAGTAGAGCAGCGCGTTGCCCACGATGCCGGCGATGGCTGGGTGCCGCAGGCTGAGGGCCAGCGCCAAGTCCTGCCTGGCCAGGCCGCTGCAGACGAGGAGCAGCAGGCCGCCGGCCAAGACGAGCCGGCGCAGGCGCTCCCAGCATTCGCCACGGCTATCCTCCTGGGGGCGCGTGAGCCAGGCATAGTAGGCGGCCGAGTCGGCCGGGGGAGGCGACTCGGGCTGGGGGCCAAGCGCCTCGAGGCAGCGCGCCATCTGCACACCCAGCCACCACGTCATGGCGAGCAGCGCGGCCGCAGCGGCCAGCCCGGCATCGAAGAGCCGCAGCGGCTGCGCCAGCCACAGGCCGAGGTCTGCGGCCAGCGCCGCCGAGCCCTGCGAGAGTGAGAGCACCAGGCGCAGCGCAGCCACGATCACCACCCACTCGACCAGGTGCAGCCTGAGGCGCAGGCCGGCCTCAGGGAACTGCCTCGCCAGGCGATCGGTCGCCGTGCCCTCGAGCGCGACCAGGAAGGCGAGCAGGGCCAGCAGGGTCGGGTCAAAGCCGGGCACGAGGCGTGCAGCGAGTTCGCCGGCCGACAGCGCCAGGGCGGCCATCATGGCGGCGACGAGCAGGATGCGCCCAGCTTCGCCGGGCCGGAAGAGCTTCATGCTGCACCTCCGGCGGCGAGGCAGCCGCGCTCCAGGTCGGTCTCCTCCCACACCTCAAAGCTGGGCACACCGATGCGCGCCGCGCGCCGGCGCAGCGCCGCGAAATCGGGCCCGGGGTCGACCGAGATGAGGGCAGCGCTCAGGCCGGCCCGGCGCGACGACGCCAGGGCGTCAAAGAGTGCCTCGTCGACGCGGCCGGTGATGACGACCAGAGTCGCGCCCCAGGGCAGGCGACCGGCCTCACGGCGCAGCAGGGCCGCGAGTGGCGTGGTGCCCTCGGCCATCTCGACGCGCGCCAGCAGGTCGAGGAGCGCCATCAGCGCCAGCCGTCCCTTACGCGGCGGCTTTGCTGGCGGCTGGCCTGCAGCGCCCTCAGCGGCGGCGAGGGGGTCGCAGCCGTTCGTGGCCAGCCCCACCGCCTGGCGCCGCTCCACCAGCCAGTTCGCCACCGAGGCGGCGACGACGATGGCGAGCTCGGTGGCCACCCACAGCCGCATGGGGCTGTAGCTGCCGCGGCACAGGTCGAGCATGATCGCCGTCTCGAGGGCCACCGACGGCTCGAGGCGGCGCACCTGCAGGCGGCCCAGGGCGGCGCTGCTCTTCCAGGCGATGTGGCGCAGGCTGTCGCCGGGCACATAGTCGCGCAGGCCGAGGATGCGCGCCGGGTCCTCAAAGATGCGCTGCCTGGAGGGGAGCGAGCCGTACATGGTGCGCGAGGGCAGGCGCAGCCCGGCCAAGGGGATGATGCGCGGGTAGACGACGAGGGTATCGGCCCGCGGGCAGTCGATGGCGATGCGGGCCGTGCCGAGGAGGTCGCCCGATTCCAGCGCCAGCGGGCCCAGCGGATAGTAGCCGCGGCGGCGACAATCGAGTTGGTAGCTGAGCGTGAGCGCCTCGCGAGGGCCGAGCGAGACGACCTGCTGGTAAAAGTTGGGGCTGCGCACCTGGATAGGCAGGCTGTCGTGCACCTGCAGCCAGAGGACGGGGAGCAGGCCCCTGTTGCGGATGGTCAGCTCCACCAGTGGCCGCTCTCCCCAAAAGACGCGCCCGGGGTAGCGCCTTTCGCAGGCCAGCGAACGCGCGGCGCGCTGCGCCCAGGCGCGGCCCAGCAGCGCCACGCCCGCGATGAGGTAGAAGAGGTAGAAAAAGAAGTCGATGCGCAGCAGCGCAGCTACCGCCAGCAGTGCGATCAAGAAGCCCAACAGGCCCGACACCGTACCTCCAAGAGGGCAACCCCGCCGACATCAGCAGCAACATCGAGAATAGGGATTCACCGCAGAGGCGCAGAGGTCGCAGAGATAATCCCGAATTCCTCAGCGACCTCTGCGCCTCTGCGGTGAATGCAGTCTACTCTGGCCGCTCGCCGATGTCGAGCGGCGTTTCGCGCAGGATGTCGTCCATCACCCATTGGGCGGTGCGGCCGCGCAGGCTGCTCTCGGGCGAGACGATGAAGCGATGCTCGAGGACGGGCTGGGCCAGGCGCTTGACGTCATCGGGCAGGGCATAGTCGCGGCCCGAGACTGCAGCCAGGGTCTGGGCCGCTTTGAAGAGGGCGAGGCTGCCGCGCGGGCTGGCGCCGAGGGCCAGGTCGGGGTGGCGCCGCGAGGCCTGCACCAGGCGCAAGATATAGTCCTGCACGGTGTCGTCGACGTGCACCTCCCACACCTGTTGCTGCAGCTCGGGCACGAGCCGGCCTTCGACGACCTGCCGCAGGCTCTCGATGGGGTGGCGGCGACGCAGGTTGGTGACGACCTGGCGTTCCTCGTCGAACGAGGGATAGCCCAGGCGCAGGCGCATGAAGAAGCGGTCGAGCTGGGCCTCGGGCAGCGGAAAGGTGCCCTCGTACTCGATGGGGTTCTGCGTGGCCAGGACGAGGAAGGGCCGCGCGAGTGGGTGGGTCACGCCGTCGACGGTCACCTGCGCCTCGCCCATGCACTCGAGCAGCGCCGACTGGGTGCGCGGCGTGGCCCGGTTCAGCTCGTCGGCCAGGAGGACGTTGACAAAGATCGGCCCGGGGCGGAACTCGAACTCGCCGCTCTTCTGGTTGTAGATGGAGACGCCGGTGACGTCGTTGGGCAGCAGGTCGGGGGTGCACTGCAGGCGGCGGAAGCTGCCGCCGAGCGAGACGGCCAGGGCGCGCGCCAGCATCGTCTTGCCGACGCCCGGCACATCTTCGATGAGGACGTGGCCATCGCACAGCAGCGCCACGACCAGGAGCTCGATCGCCGGGCGCTTGCCCACGATCACGCGCTCGACGTTGTCGATGAGCCGCCAGGCGAAGGCAGCGACGGATTCCATGGCGCCCTCCGTGGAATGGGGCGAACTCACCGCAGAGGCGCAGAGGACGCAGAGAATAGCGATCTGCCTCGTTCAGCGCCGCTTGCGCGCAGCAATACGTGGAAGCCTCTGCGGCCTCTGCGGTGAGACAATTACGCCATACGGACGACGACTTTGGCGCCGCTCCAGAGCTGCTCGAGGTGGTAGTAGGCGCGGCGCTCGGGCGAGAAGAGGTGGACGATGACACCGCCGAGGTCGGCGAGCACCCAGCCCGATTCGGGGGCGCCTTCGATGCGGCGCACGCGCTGGCCTTCGTCACGGAGTTGCTCGGCGAGGGCGTCGGCCATGGCGCGCAGTTGGCGGTCGGTGGTGCCGGTGGCGATGACGAAATAGTCGGCCAGGATGGTGCTGCCGCGCAGGTCGAGGACGGTGATGTCCTCAGCCTGCCTGTCGGCGAGGATGTCGGTTACCTTTCTGGCCAGTTCGGATGTATCCAGTTGAAGCCTCCTTTGCTGTACAGGTGTCGTAGCCCAAGATGCGTAGCCAGCGCGCCAGCCGGCCCAGCATGGCATCGGCGAGCAGACGCACGTCTAGGCTGCGCTGCTGCGCCGCCACAGGGCCATCCCCACCAGCAGGGCTACCCCGGCCGCGATGCCCAGGGCGCCGGTCTTCAGCGTCAGCGCCGGGCGGTAGAGGCCCAGGTAGCTGTTCTCGGGCACAAAGTAGCGCTGCACCACCCGCGAGATGTCCTCTGCCGTCACGCGCTCGATGCGCGCATAATAATCGGGCACGCAGGCATCGGGCCGGCACCAGGTGGCATAGCCGGCATAGAGCCAGGCCAACGACGCGTTCGACTGCGTCGTCAGCGCGAACTGGCCCTTGAGCAGCGACTTGGTCTCGCGCAGCTCCTCTTCGGGCACCGGCTCGCGCTGCAGCCGCCGCAGCTCGGCCTCGACGGAGTCGACGATCACGTCCATCTTGGCCGCATCCGACTCGGTGCGCACGACGAAATAGCCGGTGTCGCTGAGCACCACGTTGAAGGCGCCGATGGCATAGACCAGGCCCAGGCGCATGCGCACCTCGTCGGTGAGGCGGTTGCTCAAGAGCTCGGCCAGCACCTCCAGCGCCGCCGCGTCGGGATGGGCAGCGCCCACCGTGCGCGCGCCGCGCCTGAGCACCGAACGGTCGGCCAGGTTGGGCCCGTGCAGCACCACGCGGACGCCGCGGCCAACCGGCGGCGGCGCCGGCGGCAGCGCGGGCAGCGGCCCGGGCTCCAGGCCGGCCAGGCAGCGCTCGGCGGCGGCGCGCAACAGGGCCGCGGGCACATCGCCCACCACCACCAGCGCCATGTTGTTGGGCCGGTAGTGGCGGTGGTGATAGTCGACGAGCGCGTCACGGTCGATGCGCGCCAGCGGCTCGTCCTCGCCGGCCACGCGCAGCCCCAGCGACGACTGCGGGTACAGGCGCCGGCGCACGGCCATGCCCAGGTCGTAGCCCAGGCCCCACTCCTCGAGCAGCTCGAGGAAGCGGCTGCCGCGCCCGCCCTTCTCCTGGATCAGCACGCCGCGCTCGCGCTCGACCTTGTCGGGCGGGAAGGTCGAACGGAAGACGATCTCGACCAGCCAATCGAGCGCCAGCTCGAAATCTTCGGCCAGCAGGTGCACCTCGTAGGCCGTGTGCTCGTAATCCGTCTGGGCGTTAAAGTAGCCGCCGCGGCGGCGGATGACCTCTTTGATCTCGAGCTCGCTCCAGCGCGCGGTGCCGTCGAAGAGCATGTGCTCGACAAAGTGCGAAATGCCGTTGTTGCGCGGCGTCTCGTGCCGCGCGCCGCTGCGCACCAGCAGGATCAGCGAAACCGTGCCCGAGCCGGGCCGCGCCTGGTGCCAGACCTCCAGGCCGTTCGCCAGCAAAAAACGGTCCACGGCCAACGGCGCGCCGGGTGTGGGGGCGGGCTCGCCCCATTCGTGTCGCTTGTCAACCTCCGGCAAAGGGTCCTCATTGCTAGGCCGTAAGGCAATCCAACCGTCCGTTGGGCCCCGAGGGCGACCCTGCCGCCGGAGAACCCGTGCCAGGCGGGTTGTGAAACCCACCCTACGGCCATTCTACTCTGGGCGCGGGGCGCTGTCAAAGCTCGTGGACTCGGTCTCGCCTGGTTGCAACAAGCTGCCAATTGTGGCATGCTACCGCCATGGAATTCGAGAATCTCGTCAAATGAACTGGCCCATCTCCTCTTGCGAGGAGTGTGAAAATGTGGTAGCATTCGAGTGCAGTCGTAGCCTTGCCGACTGGCTGTGAGGAGGAAACGTGTCGGCAACGGGATCCACCAGCCATGATACAGTCTTGAAGATCGTCTCAGGTTGGCCATCGGAAGAGCGCCTTAGCCTGGTTCAGGATGCTCTCGAGACGCTGGTGCCAGAGCTCAAAGGACCCCGTCCCCGGCGCCGGACCCTGGAGAGGGCCCTCGGGCTGCTGGCAAGCGATCAACCGGCCCCCCTCAGATGAAGAGATCCGGAAGTGGCTGGATGAGCATCGCATGGAGAAGAATGGCTGATGCGCATTCTGCTGGACGTTATGCTGAAGCGCGAGCCTTGGGTCACCGAGGCCCGACTCCTCTGGCAGGCAAACGATAGGTCGCCTGTGCCAGCCTTGCAGGCCTCGACGCCATTGTGACTCGCGACAAAGATGGCCTTCAAGGATCGACTGCTCCGGTGCTGACGCCAGGAGAAACGCTGGAGCGGCTGGACCGACTCGCATAGCGGCACGAATTGGCAAGAGCGCATCGTGGTTGCCCCAGGTGTCCTGGCGGGGAAACCGGTTGTCAAGGGCACTCGCCTGGCCGTTGAGTTCATCATCGACCTGCTCGCGCAAGGGTGGAGCGAGACAGAGATCCTACGCAACTACCCTGGCCTGACGTATGAAGACGTTGTGGCTTGCCGGACCTACGCCGGCGCGTTCTGAAGGATAGCCTGAGGCTCCCGTGGCAAGCCTCGGGCTACGAAGACCAAGCCCCTGGGGGGCTGAGGCGATTGGCGGCAGGTTCGCACGAGGCAGCCCTCCCGTGGCAAGCCTCGGGCTGCGAAGACTAAGCCCCTGCGGGGCTTGCGCAGGAGGCAATGCCGCCGGCCAACACGCGCTGAGTGGAGCGCCGGCTCGTGTGGTGGGGGTGTTGCCCCCGGATTGTGGGGGTCAGGCATGCCCTTCTGGAAGCTCTACTACCACATGGTGTGGGCGACAAAGGGCCGCGAGGCGCTGATCCAGCCGCGGTTCGAGGCCGATCTGTACCGGGTCATCGCCGGGAAGGCGGCCAATCTGGGCGGGGTCGTGCAGGCCGTCGGTGGCATCGAGGATCACGTTCATCTGGTTGTGTCGGTGCCGCCGGCGGTGGCATTGTCCACCTTCATTGGACAGGTCAAAGGCAACAGCTCCCATTTCGTGAACCACGAGTGTGGCCTCGACCATGCCTTTGCCTGGCAGGCCGAGTACGGCGTCCTGTCGTTCGATGCCAAGAAGCTTGACGGCATCGTCAAGTATGTCAAGGCGCAGCGCGAGCACCACCACGGGAACACGACGATCCCAATCCTCGAACGAGCTTCCGATGACGCAGCACTGCACCAATAGCACGAGCGCTGTAGGGGATTCGTCTTCGTAGCCCGAGGCTTCCCACGCACAGCCTCGGGCTGTGTCTGCCAACAACGCCGCGCCACACATGAGCCCCGTAGGGGCTTTGTCTTCGTAGCCCGAGGCTTACCACGGGAGCCTCGGGCCGTGTCTGCCAACAACGTCGCGCCCCACACGAGCCCCGTAGGGGCTTTGTCTTCGTAGCCCGAGGCTTCCCTCGCAGAGCCTCGGACGCTCTCCCTCACTACAAACCTCTTTCACATAAAGCTGACCGGGTCCACGTCCACCCGCCAGCCGCGGGGGATGGGCACCTGTTGCACGAGCGGCAACGGGTCGCGGCCGCGGACGATGATCTGCCAGCGGTACTGGTTGCGCAGCCTTTCGAGAGGGCAGGGCGCGGGGCCGACGAGGTCGAGGTCGGCGAGGCCCTGGCCACGGATCTCGTCCTGGAGGAGCGCGGCGAGGTCCTTGGCCATCTGGCGGGCGCGGGCGGGGTCTTCGTCGGCGCAGGTGAGGCGCACCAGGCGGCCGAAGGGTGGGTAGCCGTGCTCGCGGCGGAAGGCGAGCTCGCGGGCGAGGAAGGCGGCATAGTCGTGACGCGCGGCGGCGCGCACGGCATAGTGGTCGGGGGTGTAGGTCTGCACGACGACACGGCCGCCGAGGGGGCTGCGGCCGGCGCGACCGGCGACCTGGGTGAGGAGCTGGAAGGTGCGCTCGGCGGCGCGCAAGTCGGGCAGGTTGAGGCCGGTGTCGGCGCTGATGACGCCGACGACGGTGACGAGCGGCAGGTCCAGCCCCTTGGCGATCATCTGCGTGCCCACCATGACGTCGGCCTCGTGCTCGACGAACTGGCGCAGCAGCTCCTCGTGGCTGCCGCGGCGGTTGGCGGTGTCGCGGTCCCAGCGCACGACGCGCGCCTGGGGAAAGAGCTCGCGCACCGTTTCGACGACGCGCTGCGTGCCCAGGCCAAAGTACTTGATGCGGCGGCTGCGGCAGTGTGGGCAGACCTGGGCTACCGGCTGGTGATGGTTGCAGTGGTGGCAGACGAGCTCCTGGCGCGTGCTGTGATAGGTGAGTGAGACCTCGCAGCGCGGGCAGGTGAGGGTTCGGCCGCAGTCGCGGCACATGACAAAGGTGGCCGCGCCGCGGCGGTTGAGGAAGAGGATAACCTGCTCGTGGGCGGCGAGCGCCTGGCCGATGGCGCGGGTGAGCGAACGGCTAAAGATGCTGCGGTTGCCCGCCTGCAGCTCGCGTCGCAGGTCCACGACCTCGACCGGCGGCAGCTCGGCGTAAAGCACGTCCACCACAGAGGAGGACGGATTCACCACGGAGGACACAGAGGGGGGTGTAGGGGCGGGGCAACCCCGCCCGTCCCCGATAGAAGGCGACGGATTCACCACGGAGGACACAAAGGGGGGTGTAGGGGCGGGGTCTCCCCGCCCAATCCCTCCCTTTGTGTCTTCCGTGGTGCAAGGTGCCCCCGTGGTGCAAGGTCCCCCCGTCTCTTCCGCAGGCAGCGGCCGCAGGTGGACGCGCTGTTCGGGCAGGTTGAAGCGGGCGCGGTGCTCTTCGATGCGGCGGCGGTGGCTGAGCACGCGCTGCGGCAACGTGAGCAGGGTGTAGGCGCCTGTCTGGGCGCGGTAGGCGCTGGTGACGTCGGGCGTGGCACTCCCCAGGATAACGCAGGCGCCGGTGTTGCGGCCGAGGGCGACGGCGGCTTCACGGGCATGGTAGCGCGGGGTGGTGCCCTCCTGCTTGTACGAGGCCTCGTGCTCCTCGTCGACGACGATCAGCCCCAGGTCGCGCAGCGGGGCGAGGATGGCCGAGCGGGCGCCGATGACGATGTCGATCTGGCCGAGGAGCGCGCGGCGCCACTCGTCGTAACGCTCGCCGGCGGTGAGCCGGCTGTGCCAGACGGCGATGCGCCCCGGAAAGCGCGCGGCGACGCGGCGGATGGTCTGTGGGGTGAGGGCGATCTCGGGCACGAGGATGATGGCGCGCCGGCCCTGGGCGAGCACGCGGGCGGCGGCCTGTAGGTAGATCTCGGTCTTGCCCGAGCCGGTGACGCCGTGCAGCAGGAAGGTGTGGTGCAGCCGCGAGTCGATGGCGGCGTTGACGGCCTGCATGGCGCGCTCCTGGTCGGGGGTCAACGGCGGCGGCGCGGTGAGCACGAACTCGCGCCCGGCCAGCGGATCGCGCCAGACCTCGCGCTCGACGGCTTCGGCGAGCCCGCGGGCGACGAGGGCGTCGGCGGCGGGGCGGCCGGCGCCGGTGGCCTCGAGCACCTGGCCCAGGGGCAGCCAGCCGTCGCCGCTCTGCGCCTGCTCGAGCAGGTAGCGGTACACCACCTGCTGCTTCGGCGCGCGGGCGAGCGCCTGCAGCGCGCCGGTGGTGCCCTCACCCCCTGCCCCTCTCCCCTGCGGTGGGAGAGGGGAGTCGCTCTCACCCCTCTCCCACCTTGCCGCGTCAGCGGCGCCAGTGGGAGAGGGGCAGGGGGTGAGGGCGCGCAGGAAGCGCTCGGTCTTGGGGCGCACGGCGGGGGGGCGGTCGCCATCCCACTGGCGCACCAGGCCGCGCTCGACGAGCGCCGTGAGGGCGGGCCGCCAGCCGGCAACGCGGGCCAGGTTGGCTACCCGCTTGAGCGGCACAGCGCCGCGCCCGGCGAGCGCCTGCCACACGGCGCGCTGGTTGGGCGAGAGCGCCGTGCCCTCGGGCAATGGCTCGGCGATCGCCTCCACCCAGGTCTCGGCGGTGCGCATGGTGCCCGGGGGCAGCATCGACCACAGGGCGCGGCCAAAGGGCGCCAGGTACTCGCGGGCCATCCACGCGGCCAGGGCGATCTGTGAGGGGATGACGACGGGACGCTCGTCGACAAGGGCCTCGATCTCGCGCACCTCGTCGACCGGCGCGGCCTCGGCGAACCCGGTGACGATGCCGGCCAGGCGGCGGCTGCCGAAGGGCACCCACACCATCTGGCCCACGCGCAGCCGGCCACGGAGCGCCGGGGGGATGGCGTAGTGAAAGCCCGCCGCAGCAGCGCCCTGACCCGACGCCAGGCCCGAGCGGCGCACGGGCGCATTGACAGCGATGGTGGCAAAACGCAGCGTGTCCGTGGCCAAGTCTGCTCCTTGAGGCGGCGACATGGCCACCGATGAACACGGATGAATGCTGATACTACCAAGGATCATCTGCATTCACCTGCGTCCATCAGTGGCCAGAAGGCCCTGCATACGTGCTACGAGAAGACGACCGAGGCATAACCTACAAAGTCGCGGGGCGTGCCGGTGGGCCGCACGTCGTAGCTGGTGGTGTGCTCGAGGATGCGGCCCTCGGTGGCGCCGAGGGCGCGAGCCGCGGCCACGGTGGCGGCGATGGCCCCCCCACCACAGGCGCTGCGGTCGGCGTTTGCGCGTTCGACGATGGCTTCGGCGCGCAGGTGTACCACGTCGTCGAGCAGGCGCTGGTCGTTCTCCTTGGCCCAGGCGAGGGCCTCGGGGCCGGCGCCGCGCGGCACGATGCCATAGTTGGGGCCATAGTGGGTCAGGTCGCTCGAGCCGACGAGGTAGACGGCGTGGCCGCGGGGCTGCACGGCCCGCGCCACGGCCTCGCCCACCGCAGCAGCCCCGGCGCTGGGTGGCACCATCAAGGGCACGATCGCGGCCTTGGGCCAGAGGTAGGCGACGAAGGGGAGCTGCACCTCGATCGAGTGCTCCTCGCTGTGGGCCTGCTCGCTCGCGGCGACCTCGCCGCCCGCTTCGCGCAGGATTTCCGCCGCCATAGCCTCGTCGACCGGCAGGGGGCCGAGCGGGGTATGCCAGGCGCCGCGGGCGTAGAGCGCCGGCCGGCGTACGCCCCAGGCGTGCACGGCGCCAAAAAAGACGACCGTCTGCGGCGCGCCTCCCGCGGCGAGGGCGGCGAAAGCCCGGGCGGCGGTGGGCCCGGAATAGGCCCAGCCGGCGTGGGGCACCAGCCCAGCCACGAAGCGGCCGGCGGGCAGCGAGGCCTGGGCCGCCTGGAGCATCTCGGCCACCTCGGCCCGGGCGCGCTCAGGGTTGGCCGGGTAGAACATCCCGGCTACGACAGGCTCGCGCTGCATGCGCACCTCCGAAGGGAAATTAGGGAACTGGGGGAAGTGATGGAACTAGAGGGACTGATGGTTGCGTTGCCTGCCCCCAGAGCACGAATGCGACGTTGGGGAACGGCCCGAACAAGTTCGGGAGTCCGGGCGCCCTCAGTTGCGCAGTTCCCTCAGTTCCCCCAGTCCCTTGCGTTACAGTGTGACCTTGCGCTGCACCGTGCGGGACTTTTCGGCCGCGATGATGGCCAGGATGCGCTCGACGGTGCGATCGAGCTGGCCTTCGCGGTTGAAAACGACATAATCGAACTTGCCGAGCTCCCGCATCTCGGCCCGGGCCATGGCGATGCGGCACTGCAGTGCCTCGCCGACCTCAGTGTGGCGGGCCTGCAGGCGGCGGATGAGCTCTTGCTCCGAGGGCGCCGTCAGGAAGATCGACACGGCGCCGGGCATGACCTGGCGCAGCCGCGCTGCGCCCTGCACATCGACGCGCAGGACGACGTCCTGGCGACTGGCCAGGGCGTTGGTGATCTCCGCTTTGGGCACGCCCTTGTACTCGTCATAGACGACGGCGTACTCGAGGAGCTCGCCGTCGCGGATCATGCGCTTGAACTCGGCGGTGGAGACGAAATAATAGTCGACGCCGTGGACCTCGCCCTCCCTGGGCGACCGGTTGGTGGCCGTGACGACGAAGCCACAGGGGTAACCCAACTCGATCATGCGCTTGACGGTCGCATCTTTACCCACGCCCGAGGGCCCAGAAATGACCAGGACCAGCGATGGCGGGTTCAGATAGGGGGTGAGGTCTACGGAGTCGATCTTGCCCTGCGCGCCGGGTGCAGCCAGGTCGTCAGTCACGGCGTTTCCCCTTCACAGTGTCGAGCCGGTTAGCGATGGTCTCGGGCGCAATCGCAGCCATGGCGACATGGCCGCTGTCGAGGATGATGACCGCCTTGGTCTTGCGGCCGAAGGTCATGTCGATGGCCATGCGGCGCTCTTTGGCGTCTTGGATCAGGCGGCGCATGGGCGCCGAGTCGGGGCTGACGATAGCCACGATGCGGCCGGCGGCCACGACGCCCCCAAAGCCGACATGGACGAGTTCGGTGCTCACAAGGTCCTCCTGCGGTGTCGGTTCGCGTTGTCATTGCGGGCGCAGCGAAGCAATCCCCAACGCCGTCGTAGCGGGCGCGGCAGGAGATTGCTTCGCTGCGCTCGCAATGACAGCGCGAACGCTCTCCTCCGCCGGCCAGTTGCCGAGCCGAGTCAATACCACTATAATATGTCAGCACGTTCCCTGGATATGCGCAAGGAGGGCAACATGCCAATCTACGAATACCGCTGCCTGCACTGTGGCAAGCGAGTCAGTCTGTTCTTCCGCACCTACGCTGCCGCCGGCGAGGCCAAGCCGCGCTGCCCGGCCTGTCACAGCGAGGACCTGCGCCGCCTGGTCTCTCGAGTGCGCACGATGACGTCGGAAGAGAGCCGGCTCGAGAGCCTGGCGAGCCCCGATGCGCTGGGCGACGTTGACGAGAGCGACCCGCGCAGCATGGCCCGCTGGATGCGCCGCATGGGCCAGGAAGCCGGCGAAGACCTGGGCCCCGAGTTCAGCGAAGTGGTCGATCGCCTGGAGGCCGGCCAGAGCCCCGACGAGATCGAGAAGGACCTGCCGGACCTGGGCGGCGACGACATGGGCATGGACGATGGGTTCTAGCAGTCTGCGTAGTGCGTGATGCGTACTGCGTAATCGGCTGGCCGCACGGGCGGCGTCTTGCGTTGTGTAGCACACCTTGCGCAGTACGTAGTACGCAGTACACGTCCTCGCTCATAGCTTCTCGTACCGCGCCACCTCCAGCACAAAGATGGTCGCGCCGCCCACCTGCACCTCGACCGGGTTGGGCATGTAGAGCTCGCCGGGCTCCATGACCGGCGGCAGAGGGTTGACGTACTCGGTGCGCGTGTGGCAGTTGTGGCGGATGACGGCCAGCGCCTCGTCTACCTTGTCTTCTTCAGTGCCGATCAGGATGGTGGCGTTGCCCTCGCGCAGAAAGCCCCCCGTGGTGCTGACTTTGGTCGAGCGGAAGCCATGTTCTCTGAGCGCCAGGGTCAACTGGTCAGCGTCGTCGGAATGCACGATCGCGATGACGAGCTTCATCTCTGCATCTTCCTTTCTGGCCGCTGGGAGCCCAACCCCGAGAACGCGGCGCCGGCGGCGTGGGAGCCGCCTCTGCTCGGGCAGGCTCTACGAACGAACGTCGCCCCCGCTGGCGAGCAGTGCTGCCACGCACTGCCGGATCTGCGCCTGGACAGCTTCAATGGACTGCTGCGCGTCGAGCACGCACCACCGCTCCGGCTCCTGCGCCGCCAGCGCCAGGTACCCGGCGCGCACCCGCCGGTAGAACTCGAGCGCCTGCTGGTCCATACGCGTGATCTCGGCGTGCTCGCGCTCGTGGGCCAGCCGTTTGCGTTCGAGCCCCACCTCCACGGGCAGGTCGAGGTAGATCACCTGGTCGGCGCGCAGGCCGCCGGTGGCGAAGCGGGTGATCTCGAGCAGTGCCGCGAGGTCGAGGCCACGGCCATAGCCCTGATAGGCCAGGGTCGACTCGACATAGCGGTCGCAGATGACCACCGTCCCTGCGGCTAGCGCCGGGCGGATGACCTGCTCTACCAGTTGCGCGCGGGCCGCCGCATAGAGCAGCACTTCGGCGCGCGGACGCAGGGCATCGTTGCCCACGTCGTGCAGCACCGCGCGAATCTGCTCGCCGATGGACGTGCCGCCTGGCTCGCGCGTGGCCAGGACGCGCACCCCCCGCGAGGCCAGGTACGTCTGCAGCAGGCGGAACTGGGTCGACTTGCCGCTGCCTTCGGAACCCTCCAGAGTGATAAAGTGACCCATCTCTCACGTACGGTCGTTCATCAGAATCCGCACCCGACGATGCGGCTCCCTGCCGGAGCTCCGTGAGATCAGATTGGCCTGCCGGGCCATCTCGTGTTGCTGTCGCCGGACGTAGGCCCCCTGGGGGTTGAGCTCGACCGACGAGCTCGTCCCACTGAGGATCCTGTCGATGGCCTCCTCGGTCTCGCGCATGGCGGCCTGATAGGGGTCCTGCTGCTCGACCTGCAGGCCAAAGATGTCGGCCAGGTAGGCCTGGATCTGCCCGACGGTGTTGCTGCGCAGCACATAGACCGGCAGGCCGCGGCGCTCGGCGTCGCCGATAAGCTGCGGCCGCTTGCGGTAGTAGCTGCGCAGGGTAAAGACGACGTCGGCCGAGCCGATGTCGTCGGCGATGGTCACCGGCACGTTTAGCTGCTTGGCCGCTTGCCGCAGCCGCCCCTGGTTCAGGCCGTAGGGGAACACGTGCAGTGTGCGCAGGCCGACCGCAGGCGCGGCCTGGGGCTGCGTGACCAGCGGGCGCCCTGCCGGGGCCGCCTCCTCCTCCCAAGCGGGCATCTCACGCCGTGCCTCGCGCGCGGGCGCTTCGCGGCGGGCCTCACGTGCGCCGCGAGCCGGGCCAGGCCGTGCGGCCGGGCGTGGCAGCTCGGCGCGCTCGATGTGCAGGCGGCCCGCGGCGTCGCGGTAGCGGATCTCGGGTGGGATGGGCCGGCCACGCAGCAGGGCATCGACCGCATCCGCCACGTCTTGGTGCACCGCCACGCGGTCGCGCTCCTGGATCTCGACCACTACCTGGAAGGTGGGGGGCGCCTTGCGCTCGAGCACTGACTTTTGCGTGCCGCGGCGCCGCGCCTCCTCGTCGCTCAGGGTCACCGTCTGTATGCCACCCACAAGGTCGGCCAGGGTCGGGTTCATCAGGATGTTGTCGAGCGTGTTGCCGTGGGCCGTGCCCACGAGCTGCACGCCGCGCTCGGCAATCGTACGAGCGGCCGCGGCCTCGAGGTCGTTGCCGATCTCGTCGATGACGACGGTCTGGGGCATGTGGTTCTCCACCGCCTCGATCATGACCGCGTGCTGCATGATCGGTGTGGCCACTTGCATGCGCCGCGCGCGGCCGACCGCCGGGTGCGGAATGTCGCCGTCGCCGCCGATCTCGTTGGAGGTATCGACAATGACCACCCGTTTCTTTTCGCCGAGTACGCGGGCCACTTCGCGCAGCATGGTTGTCTTGCCCACGCCAGGGCGCCCGAGCAGGAGCACGCTGCGGCCCGACTCGACGATATCGCGGATGATGTCGATGGTGCCGTACACGGCGCGGCCTACACGGCAGGTGAGGCCAACCACCTGTCGTTCGCGGTTGCGGATGGCCGAGATGCGGTGCAGGGTGCGTTCGATGCCGGCGCGGTTGTCATCGCCAAAGTGGCCGATGCGCTCGACGACGAAATCGATCTCGCCGCGATCGATCTCCTTCGTGCTCAGCATCACCTCGCCGTTGACATAACGGGCTTCCGGAGGACGCCCCAGGTCCATCACGATCTCGATGAGGTCGCCCGTGCGGCCGACCTGGCGCAGCGCTGCGACGATCGCTGGCGGCAGCGCCGCGATCAGCGCCTCGAGGTTGTCCATAATCTCAACTTGAACCGACTCGGAAATCGTCTGTTCTCCTGTACTCATACACGCAATGCTCTCTCGTCGCCCACAAGATATCGGATGCCCGTCCGGAACACGGCAGAGCAGGCCGGCACACCCGCTGCCCTTCGCTGCGCTCAGGGCACTGGTTCAGGGCAGGCATGAGAGCCGCCCCTGCTTTCCTCCGAACAGGCCTCGAGTGGAGCGCCACCGGCCGGGTGCAGCGGGGTGGTGATGGGTTCGGTGCGCTTGTCGAGGGCGACCAACTGTCGATATGGACGGCATTCGGCCGGGCGGGTGGTATGTTTTACCAGCCAGACCTGGACGCCGGCGAGCTCAAAGCCCATGCCCGAAAGCACCCCACGCAGGCCGGCCTGGTACTCGCGCACGGCGCAGTACAGGGCCGGGCCCGGCGAGACGATGGCGATGAGGCTGTTCGCGAGGTCGCCGGCATGCTTCCTGGCATTAGGGTCGAGCAAGATTCGCGCCCAGGCGCCTTCGTAGCTGCGGCTCAGGCCGACATACGCCATCAGGTCGGCGCCGTCTTGCCACACATAACCCTGCTCGCGGGTCACGCCCAGACGCGCCAATGTGGGGGCTGCGGCGCACGATACGTTCAGACCTTCGGCATGTTGCACCGCAGGCGGCACGACCTGGTTGATCAACTGCGCCAACGGCCAGGCATCGCCGGCGATGATGGGGCGCAGCGAGCTCGCCGCTGCCGGCGCAGGGGGCAGCCCGCGTAGGGCGTACACTTCTTCGCGGGTGTAGGGGACAAAGCCCGCTTCGCGGAAGGCCTCCTCCTCGGCGCCGCCCGCAGCGACGCCGGCGCGGATGCGCCAGGCGCCCCACTCGCCGGCCAGCCCGCAGAGCTCGACGAGGGGCTCGACCCAGCAAGCGCCGCTCTCGAGGTCAGCGGAGGCCGCCCAAGGCGCCAAATGAATGACCTGCCACTCCCGACGCTCAGGGCAGGTCAACACTTGCAGAAAGCCGCGCTCGCTCGCCTCTTTGCCCTGGCAGACGTAGGTCCTGGTCGCGCTCAGGTGCCAGCTCGGCACGAGCCCCATCAGCGCAGCCTGCAACGGGTTGGCCTTCCACAACACCGCGCGCTGCATATCGAGGGCAAGCCCGTGTTGTCTCAGGGCCCATATGAGGCCCACGTCACCCAGGCCGAACGGTCGTGTCACCGTTCACCTCTTGTCCAGCGGATTGCTTCGTACTCCCCTATGCTGCGTTACCCAGCGTACTGCACGGGCGGCCGGGTGTCGCGCTCTGCCCTGGCGGCCTGTCGCAGTGATATGCCCCGTGGTGGCGACCGGCTTGCCACGCGCTACCCCGGTGCTGGCCCCCTGGGGCTACCAGCCGCGGCCGGCGAGGCGCTCGGCCTCGGGGATGGTGGCGATCTCGATGCCGGGCATGGCCTCGCCCAGCCCCTTCGATACTTCAGCGATGATCTTGGGGTCGTTGTAGTGCCTGGTCGCCATGACGATGGCCTTGGCGCGCCGCGCCGGGTCGGCCGACTTGAAGATGCCGGAGCCGACGAATACGCCGTCGACGCCCAACTGCATCATCAGCGCCGCATCGGCCGGGGTGGCGATGCCGCCCGCAGCCAGGTTGGCCACCGGCAGCCGCCTCGTCTCGGCCACCTGGCGCACCAGCTCGTAGGGCGCGCCCATCTCCTTGGCCGCTGTCATCAGCTCCTCGCTGGGCATGGCCTGCAGGCGCTTCATCTCGCCCAAGACCGCCCGCGCGTGGCGCACCGCTTCGACCACGTTGCCTGTGCCCGCCTCGCCCTTGGTGCGGACCATCGCCGCGCCCTCGCCAATACGCCGCAGCGCCTCGCCAAGGTTGCGACAGCCGCAGACGAAGGGGACCCCGAAGGCGTGCTTGTCGATGTGGTACGCCTCGTCGGCGGGTGTCAGCACTTCGCTCTCGTCGATAAAGGCAATGCCCAGCGCTTCCAGCACCTGCGCCTCGACAAAGTGCCCAATGCGGCACTTGGCCATCACCGGGATCGAGACGGACTCCATAATACGCTGGATCAACTCCGGGTCGCTCATGCGCGCCACGCCGCCGTGGGCGCGAATGTCGGCCGGCACGCGCTCGAGCGCCATGACGGCCACGGCTCCAGCCTCTTCGGCGATCTTGGCGTGGTCGGGCGTGACCACATCCATGATGACCCCGCCTTTGATCCTCCAGGCCAGGTCCACCTTCGCTGCCCAACGCCCTGTTTCCCTTGCCATTGCCCCAAGCCTCACAGTCCAGAAACGGCCCGAACCCAATGCAGGGCCATTGTACTCGGATTACGAACCCTTGACAAGCGGTTGTCTCCCTTTGTGTCCTTGGTGGTTCAAGGATCCCGGCCGCCCTCGATAGTCTTCTTGGGTGGCTCGTCGATGGGCCGGGCCGTGGAATCGACGGTCTGCGGGCCGCGCTGGGCTTCGCCCCAGGAGCTGCCGAAGCGCAGCTTGCGTCGCAGCTCCTCCACGACCTGCGCCGGCGAGAGCGATACGAAGAGCTGCATGCCCAGGAGGATCACCGCCAGGTCGTCGAGCTGGCCCAGGACCGGCGGCGCCAGCTCGGGGATGAGGTCGATGGGGACGACCAGGTACACGAGCGCGAGGAATGGGATCAGCTTGGTCCAGGCGGGGACGCGAGGGTCGCGCAGCAGATGCCAGACGAGCCGCACTTCGCGGACGATATCGGCGAGCAGCCCGGCCTTGTCGCGGGGCGCAGAGTCCTGTCCGCTCACGGATGCACACCTCCCGGCTGTTCGGGCCTGCGAACAGCCTTGTCAAGCATATTATAGCCGCCAAGAGCGGCAAGCGCAAGGCTTGCGGAACTGCAAACCTGACAGGTCTGGCGAAGACCTGTCACACCGATTTCCATGGCGGGCAGGCGATTGGCAAGAACTCCGTCAGGGGTCTGCCCAGCCTGCAGCAGGAGAAGCCGTCCGTCAGCCACGGCGCGAGCTGGACCGGGCTTTTGCCAGAAAGCAGGCGCTGGTCACCCGCCAGGGAAATTGGTGTGTCAGGTTTGCTAGCGCAGCTCGCCCTCCCACAACGTGGCCTGCATGCCCTGGCCGGCCATGGCGAGGCGGTCGTCGCCGACGGCGAGGCCCTGCAGGCCAAAGGCGTCGTAGACGGCGAAGCGCAGGCGGGCCGGGCCGCCGGCATTGGTGGGCACGTCGATGAGGTGCGGGTCGCGCACCTGCCAGCCGGCCAGCCATTTGAGGGTGGGGATGGCGCCCAGGGCGGGCGTGCCGTCGTGCTGGGCGCGCCAGCCCTCGCCCTCGAGGCTGAGTGAGATGGAGTAGTCGTGCGACAGGGGCCGCGCCGCGAGGAGCTGCAGCTCGGCCCGGAACGGGGCGCCGGGCTGCGGGCCGGCGGCCGGCCAGTGGGCGCCGACGAGCGCCATTTCGCCGCCCAGGTCGAGGTAGCGCGCGCCAGGGCCGCGGTTGGGCAGGGGCAGGGGGCGGTGCAGGGGCAGGTGCCAGGGGCCGAGGGCCGCCAGGGGCTGGCCGCCCTGCGCCACGGCCAGCGACAGGCCGCCGCCGGGGGGCACGTCGCAGGCCACGCTCTGGTAGCCGGCCTCGGCACCGCCGGCGGCTCGCGCCTGGCCGGCGGGCTGGCCGCCGCGCGAGAGGGTGAGGTCCAGGTCCGTGGCACCGGCGGGGCGGTACCAGTGCAGGTAGACGCGGCGCTGCCCGGCCACCGAATCGTCATAATCGACGCCAACCAGCCGCGAGCCGTCGGCCCAGGCCAGGCGCAGGGGCTGGGCCGTGGCCGGGGCCTCGGCGCGCGGGTGCACGTGGATGGCGCCCAGCTCGATCGTATCGCGCCCGTCGGGCGTGCGCAGGCGCTGCCAGGTGCCGTCGGCAAAGGTGATGTAGGCGCCGGCGACGAGGCGGTACTCGCCGGGCACGGCGTTGGGCCGCAGGGTGAAGCGGTAGGTATCGACCACCGTCTCGCCGGCGGCGACCTGGGCCGGCTGGTAGGTCAGGTCCTGCTGCCCGGCGATGCCCTGCGGCCCCTCCAGGTGCACGAACCAGGAATAGTCGCGGTCCAGCGGCTGCTGCGGGCGCCAGGCGAGCTCGACGGTCACAGCGGCGCCGGGCGCGGCGTCTTGCCCGGCGAGCCGCGCGCCCTGGAAGAGGAGCCTGCCGTCGAGCTCCTGCGGCGTGCCGGCGAACTCTGCCAGACTGGCCGGAGCGTTGCCATCAGCCACACGCCAGGCCGCGCCGAGGGGCGTGAAGCGACAGGGCAGCCCGGAGAACTCGGTGTAGCGGTTGGTGACGATCACGGCGCGTTGGCCGAGCGCCTCGCCGATGCGCCGCGCCCACACTTCGTCGTTGGGCGTGTCGCCCTCGGGGTAGACGTAGGTGACGGTGACGTCGCGGCGCAGGCCCTCCACCTGCTGCAGGTACCAGAGGGGCGTGGCCTGGTGCCAGTTGGCGAGGATGAGCGCGCCCTGGGGCGCGGCCTCGAGGAGGGCGACGGCCTGCGTGCGCGCCGAGTTGTCGCGGTGCAGGGCCAGGTAGCTGGGCAGCGCGGCCAGGCCGTTGGCCAGCGCCAGGCAGGCGACGAGGGCGGCGAGGACGACCCCAATCGTTGCCCCCACAGGGGTGAGGAGCCCCCCTACCGTTCCCCCTGCGAGGGGGAAGGAAAGCGGCTTGCTGGCGTCCCCGATTGGCCGCTGCTGTGGCGTTTCACCCTCACCCTCTCCCTCCGAGGGAGAGGGTGAGGGTGCTGCCGCAGCGGCAAGGGGAGAGAGGGCGGGCGTTCTGCGAGCCAGCAGTGTGCCCAGGCCGAGCCCCAGGCCAACGGCGAGGGCGACGTAGGCGGGCAAGAGGTATTCGACGGTCTGCGGGGCGCGGTAGGTGATGGCGGCAAAGGCGTTGACGGCGGCGACGCCGCCCCAGAGCAGCGCCCACGGCCAGCGCCGGCGCGCGGCGAGGAGGCCGAGGATGATGGTGAGGGCGGCGAGCGCCCAGCCGAACTCGATACGTAGCACGTCGGCCAGCAGGCCCCAGCGCAGGGGCATCATGGCGGGCTGGCCGAGGAAGTAGAGGAAATCGCCCTGGAAGCCGAGGGCGAGGACGTGGCTGACGAGCCCGCCAAGCGTGCGCACCGAGGGGGTGTCGAAGGACGGGTTCATGGCGCTGCGCAGTGGCAGGTAGAGGATGACGGCGAGTGGCAGGATGAGCGCGGCGAGGGGCGCCAGCCAGCGCCGGGGCTGGATGAAGAGTCGCGGGTCGACGGCCAGCAGGTAGGCAGCGAAGGGCAGGGCGAGCAGGCCGATGGAGCTGTGATGGGTCACGCCCAGGCCAAAGGTGAGCGCAAAGGCGACGAGGTCACGTGGCCGCCGGCCCGCGCCGTAGGCCAGCAGCCAATAGATGGCCAGGGCAGTGAAGAGCGCCGTCAGGCTGCGCACGTTGGCCAGGGTGGCCTGCGACCAGAAGGTGGGCGTGAGCCCCAACGCCAGGGCCGCCAGCAGGCCCGCGGCGGCCGAGCCGGTGGCGCGGCGCACCGTACGCGCGACGACGGCCAGCGTCGCCGCGGCGCAGACGGCGGCCAAGAGGTTGACCCGCCAGGCGAGGTCGCCCAAGGGCAGGAGCGTGAAGAGCTTGCCCAGCATGGTGTAGAGTGGGTAGCCGGGCGGGTGGGCGATGCCGAGGACCGCGGCGACGAGCTGGAACTCGCCGGCGTCGGCCGGCTGCACAGACGGGGCCAGCGTGGCGATGTAGAGCGCCAACGCGCCGCCGCCGGCCAGGAGGTCGAGCAGCCAACCGGGGAACCCGCGCAGGGTTCCCGACGGCGCCTGTAGCGACGGTTCATGAACCGCCCTCGCCGCCAGGAGGAGCGCGACGGCGGCCATGGTGCCCGCAGCCAGGGCGAGGCGCGGGTCGGCGGCGGGCCACACCGCGTAGACGGCCAGCAGGGCGAGCGGCCAGGCCGGCCGGCCGCTGCGTTGCAGGAGGAGCACGGCGAGCGCACCGAGCGCCAGGCCCGCGGCCAGCGCCGCGGCCAGCAGGCCCCAACTGGTCTGCGAGAAGCGCTCGCACCACAGGCGCGACAGGTAGAGCCCCGTCGCCAGCGCCGCGGCTGCGGCCAGCGCGTGCTGGCGCAGCCAACTAGAGGATTTGGTCATGCCCTGCTCCTGGCACACCGATTTCCCCGGCGAGAAGGTGACTGGCAAGGGCCCAGTAAGGCGCCTGCCCGTGCCGTGGCTGGGGGCCCCCCTACCGTTCCCCCGTCGCGGGGGAATTGGGTCGCACAGCCGCGTCCCGCATGGCCAAGAAGCGACAAGCGAACGACGTGGGGCGGTAGCAACCAGCCCAATTCCCCCGCGACGGGGGAACGGTAGGGGGGGCCCCAGGCCGCGCGAAACGGAGTCGTCCGTCTGTTGTGGCGCCGGCTGGACCGAGTTGCTGCCAGAAAGCGGGCGCTGACCGCTCGCCAGGAGGATGGGTGTGTCAACGCACTATCACTCCACATGCGCATCAAGCCAGTCGGCGAGGTCGCCGAGTGGGCGCTCGCGGCCCATCTCGTTGAGCCCCTCATGGTAAAAACCGGGGTAGACGCGCAGCGCCTTGTCGGCGCCGGCAGCGCGCTCATAGAACTCGACAGTGGCCTGGGCGTCGACCAACTGGTCCTCGTCGCCCTGCAAGAGCAGGCACGGCAGGCACAGCCCGCCGGCGTTGGCCAGGACCTCTTCGCCGGCGCGCTCGGCCTCGGTGAACAGCCGCGCGCTGACGCGGTCGTGCACCAGGCGGTCGGCCACATAGTCGAGAGCCACCTGCGGGTCGTGCGAGAGGCCGTTGACGGGCAGGCCGGAGCGATGCGTGAAGGTGGGCCAGAGGCGGCTCAGGGCCTGACCCAGGAGGACCTTGAACCATGGCACCTCGGAGCGGCGGCGCAGGCCGGGCGCTGAGGCGACGACGCCGCGCAGCCCCTGCGGCCGCTCGAGGGCGTAGGCGAGGGCGATGGCGCCACCCAGGCTGTGGCCCAGCACGAAGAGCGGCAGGCCAGGCTCCTCGGCCTGCGCCTGATCGACCAGGCGCCCCAGGTCGGCGACATAGTCGCCGAAGCGGTCCACATGGCCGCGATAGCCGCTCGAGTGCCCATGGCCGCGGTGGTCGAGGGCATAGAGGGCATAGCCGCGCGGCACGAGCCAATTGGCGAGGTTCTTGTAGCGGCCGCTGTGCTCGCCCAGCCCGTGGGCGATGACGACCACCCCCCTGGGCGCAGCAGGCCGCCACGCCTGGAACCAGATGCGGGCGCCGCGCTCTCCGCTGAACTGGCCTTCACGGTGTTCCATGGTCGTCTCCCTGTTCCCAAACGCGCAAGCCGTGGCGGCTCAGGTGGATGGGGATGTGCCTGAACCGGCGGTTCTCCTGCTCGATGGCGCGCAGCATGGCCCGCCTGGCGCCGGCGCGCGCGCCGCCCAGGATGGTAAGCGACCCGCCGCCCCCGCCGGCGCCGTTGACCTTCCAACCGAGGGCGCCGTGGCCGCGGGCGATCTCGATGACGCGCGCCGCATCGCGGCTGACCAGCGCCGGGTGCAGCCGCGCCTGTGCTTCGGTGTTCTCGACCATCGCCCGGCCCAGGCCAGCCAGATCGCCGCTGCAGAGGGCATCGCGCGACGCCTGCGCCGCGCTGCGCAGGTCCTCGAGCTGGCGGCAGGTGGGCCCGGCGCCTTCGAGCTCGGCGATCACCTGCTGGTGGACGTGAGACGAGTCGTGCGCATGCCCCAGGTAGACGAGCGCCAGGCGAGACTCGAGCTCCCACCAGGTGGCCTCGGGCGGGCGCAACTGTGAGACCGCTGCCTGGGGATAGGCAAACATCTCGATATAGTTGACGCCGCCATAGGCCGAGCAGAGCTGGTCTTGGATGCCGCTCTGGCGCTGGAGCATGTCGACCTCGACGGCGTGGGCGCTGTAGGCGACCTCGTGGGGGGCGGGCCGGGCCGGGGTGAGGCGGCTGAGCGCGCCGACCAGGGCCACGGTCACCGCAGCCGAGGTGCCGGTGGAGGCCCCGGCGGGCACCCCGCAGAAGACGCTCACCTCGATGGCGACGTCGCGCGGCACCTTCATGCGCGCGATGGCGGCCTCGAGGAGTGGGTGCGGGCCCCACGATGCGGCGTCGGGATGCACAGCGTAACGTTGGCCATAGTTCTCGGCGTGGATAACGATGCGCTCCTCGCGCGCGGCGGCGGGGTAGACGGCGAGCTGCACCTCGGCGCAGGGGTAGACGGCGATGTTGAAGACCTTGCCGTGCTCGGCGAACCAGGTATCGGTCCAGCCGCCGTTATCGCAGATGCGGATGGGCGCCAGGCTGTTGATCACGCGCAGCGGGCGTGTCTCGTCGCGGAGGTGCACCGGCCTCTCCCCTCTCGGCCCGAGGGTCGCCAACCCTCGCAAAGCCCCCTACCGGCACAATACTATGACCGCGCTCGGCGCAAGCAACTGCTGGCCATCAGGGTAGTTGCCGGCCAACACGCTACGCAGCCGCCCGGCCCTGACCCCCAAAAGGCCCCGTTCCGGTCATGCGCGAAGCGTTGTGCCCGGATCGCGCTCCCTCTCAGACGGCTAGGGTTACCGTAGTAGGGAGCCGCGGAAGGACGCACCCAAGAGCATACTCAAGAAAGGGAGCCTGTCAAAGGCAGGCGGGGAGGCACCTGACAGGTCTCCGAAGACCTGTCAGGTGCCTCCCCGCTCGGCGGCGCCATGGCCGTAGCGCGCTTCGAGTGTCGTGCGGGGCATCCACATGCCAAAGCGCTCGAGGCTCCAGGGGGCTTTGCCGCGCAGCGTGGCCGGGTTGTAGGTCCACACCAGCAGCCAACTGTAGACGCCCTCCCAGAAGCCGAGGAAGCGCTGCCAGGGGCCGGCCGAGGCGAGTGGCCGCTGCATCTCAAAGCCGAGCCGCGGGAAGACGGCGCCGGTATCCAGCTCCGAAACGGTGAGAAAGCCGGCGACGTCGCTGCCGATGGCGCGCACGCCGGCGAGGTCGGGGCGGCTTTCGAGGTATTGGGCGAGCAGGCGCAGCGAGGCCACCGACTGGCGGATCATGGTGCGCGCCCAGCGTAGGTCGGGCCCCTCGGCGGGCACGGCGGGCAGGCGCTCGTTCCAAAAGTGGATGACGATGAGCTGGTCGCCGGGCGCGACGGCAGCGCCGTTGTTGAAGCGCAGCGGCGCTTGGGCGGTGATGAGCGAGAGGCGCAGGATGCAGTCGGGGTCGTCGCTAAAGACGAACGTGCCCTGGGCGCGCCGCAGCCGGGCGTCGAGGGCGCGCACGAGGTGGCGGCCGATGCGGCCGGGGGCGGTCTCGTGTGGCGCCATAAGCCTCCTGTCAAGAGCTCTTGATCCCAGAGGCGATGAGTGCGATGCCCACGGCGACCGTGGCTACGCCGAGCCACTGCGCGGGCGTGGCCGGCTCGTGGAAGACCAGGCGCGCCGCCACGACCTGCACCAAGACGAAGCCGAGCCCAGCCGTGAGCCCGTGGCCCACATTCAGCGGCACGAAGCGCAGCAGCACAGTGAAGGCGAGGACGGCGAGAAAGCCGCTGAGGTGGCCGACGGCCTGCCAGCCGAGCAGGCCGCGCCAGTCGGGCGCCCAGGCCGAGAGCCTGATGCCGATGTTGCTGGCCACGACGCCGGCCAGGTTGGCCGCGACCAGGCCGATGACCCACAGAGTCTTCATGTCTGCACCCCCTGGCTACCATGCGGCTGTTCAGGAAGGGGTTTGGGTGGGTTGGCTGGCCCTGGCGCGCCAGGGCCAGCCAACCCACCCAAACCCCACCTCACGAAGAGCTACTCTTCTTCGATGCCCCAATCGCGGTCGGCCTCGGCCTCCATCTTGTCGAGGCGATCGTAATAGTCGGGGAACTCGTTGAGGTGGGCGAGGGCGATTTTGCCGGTGAGCAGGGGGTCATCGTCGGTGACGTTGGTGGCGGCGTCGCGCAGGCCGTGCTCGAGCTCGACGTTCATGCCGCGCCTGAACTGGTCTACATCGAACCTGGTCCATGTAATGCCGAGCTGCTCGCCAACGCTCCTGGCCTCTTCCACGGTAAAGCTCTTCCTGGCTGGCGCCATGCTGGTGCTCCTTTCTCTGCGCATTCGCCCCGGTCGGGCGCCGGAGCGTGGTGCACAGGCTACGCACCTTTCATTATAGCACGGCCTGCAAACGGATTCGCAACAGAAAACGCCCCCTGAAACCTACCAGGTCTGCGCAGACCTGACACAGCGGTTTCCTTGGCAGGTGGCCAGCGCCTGCTTTCTGGCAAAAACTCGGTCCAGCTCGCGCCGCGGCTGACAGACGGTTGCTCCTGCTGCAGGGTGGGGCCCCCCTACCGTTCCCCCGTCGCGGGGGAATTGGGTCGCCCGACCGCATCGTGTGTGGCCAAGAAGCGGCAAGCGAGCCGTGAGGGGTGGCGAAAGCCAGCCCAACTCCCCCGCGACGGGGGAACGGTAGGGGGCCCTAGCCGCCGGCATGGACAGGCCCCTGACGGAGTTTTTGCCAATCGCCTGCCCGCCATGGAGATTGGTGTGACAGGTCTCCGAAGATCCGTCAGGTTTCGGGGGGCGCCAGTTGGTCGTGCGTCGGGTGAGGCGGCGTGCGATACCGTTGGCCGCATGTCAGGAGGGCGACGGGGTCAGGCCACGAATGACACGAATGGAGAGTCTACCCGCCCGGCGCGAGCGCGGTGAGGGCCTCGTGGCCGCCGTTGATCAGGCCGCCCAGGTAGGGGATGCGCAGGCGGCAGATGCCCACGACGCTGGGCCGCGAGGGCCAGCGGTCGACGGCGCGGTTGGCGTCACCCCTGGTCACGAGCTCGCCATCGGGCAGCACGGCGACGATGCGGTGGGTGACCAGCGCCCCGCCGACGCGCATGACGACGATCATGCCCGGCTCGAGCGCGGTGGGCGGCGGCGTGACGATGAGCGCATCGCCGTACTGCAGCGTGGGCGACATGCTGCCGCCCTCGAGGGCGACGATGCGATACCAGCGGTTGCCAAAGGTGCCGGCGGCAACAAAGATCATGAAGGCGAGCAGCAGCCAGAGGAGCAGGTCGACGAGCCGGCCCAGCAGGGGCCCCGGTGCGGGCGTGGCCGGCCGGCTGGGGGCCAGCGTGCGGTAACGAACGGCGGGCAGTGTGCGCGCGTCCATGGGGGCGTCCTCCCGGCAGTGTGCATGGTGTCAGGCGACCTCGCCTGCGCACACAGGTACGTACTGCCGAGGCCCCGGTTTCCTTCGCGGCGGCCCATCCTCGAGCATCGGTCAATCGCGAGGCGATGTAGCCTGGCAGTCTGTCGGAGAGAGGCCTGCGGGTGGCGACCGGCTTTCACGCTACGCGCTACCCTGGTGCGGGATCCCTAAGAGGGGGTTTGGGCGGGTTGGTTGGCCCTGCTGGCTGCCCCTGGCGCGCCCGCGGGCGCGCCAGGGGCAGCCAGCAGGGCCAACCAACCCGCCCAAACCCCCTCCTGGATCAGGGCCGGGCGACGATGACGAGGCGGTGGCTGTTGCCGCTGTAGGGCCAGCAGGTGACGAGGGTGAGGCGTTCGTCGGTGGTGGGGGCGATCCAGCGGCCGTTGTCGAGCTGCTGCTGGGCGCCGGTGCCCTTCTCGGGGAAGAGCTCTTTCTCGGCGACGGTGTAGGTATAGCGCGCCTGGCCGGCGTGGAGGATGACCTCGTCGCCGATCTCGAGGTCGATGAGGTAGCGAAAGACCTCAGTGCCCAGGTTGTGGTGGCCCGAGATGACGGTGTTGCCGCCATAGCCGGGGTAGGCCGAGCCGCTGTGATAGCCGGCGGCGTTGCCGGGCACGGGCCACTCGGTGGCCTGGTAGTCGCCGACGATGACCGGCCGCGGCATGACCTCGACCACCGGCGCGTCGAGGCCGATGGCCGGCGCCTGGATGCGCGTGGGCGTGCCGTCGTCGCGCTCGGGGTTGCTCATGGTGCTGTCGGGCAGGTGCAGGTCGACCGCCGGCGTGGCGGGCGTGGCGGTGGGGCCGGGGGTGGGGCTGGGCAGGGTGAGCACGCCGAGCGCCTGCGGCTCGTTCGTGGGAGTGGGCGCCGGCGTGGGAGCGGCCGGCGGCCGGTCGAGCCAGAGCCCGGCCGCGGCGCCGGCGGCCAGGGCCAGGATGAGCATGGCGAGGCCGAGCCAGAGGGCGGTGCGACGATCGTTGCCCACGTGTGTGCAGCTCCAGTCATTCTGCCAGCATCCTGGTGACAGCTGGACATGGCGCGTTGCCGCCGCCCGGCCCAGGGCCAGGAAGGGGTTTGGGCAGGTTGGTTGGCCTGCCTGCTGCGCCTGGCGCGCCCGCGGGCGCAGCAGGCGCAGCAGGCAGGCCAACCAACCTGCCCAATCCCCGCAT
>Ga0116161_1000969_pt1 | contig 31257 bp, 31 predicted proteins | sample AD_JPNAS3_MetaG_FD_89877 | JGI IMG/M metagenome (GOLD analysis project Ga0116161, IMG submission 89877) | Active sludge microbial communities of municipal wastewater-treating anaerobic digesters from Japan - AD_JPNAS3_MetaG | ecosystem: Engineered > Bioreactor > Anaerobic > Digestate | place... | reverse complement strand
TACATTTTCATCTCCTCTTTGGTATATCCATTATCGGTAAATACATCAATTTGTGGAATAAGGTTATATGCCAATTGGTAAGCAAATTTGGATACAGTTGGGGTTTCTCCATGTAACACCTGTTTGTATTGTAATTCTAATTCATCCATAGCTGCAGCTCCTGCCCCACTAGCCGCTTGGTAAGTAGAAACATGCACACGTTTAACGTGCGATAAATTTTCTATTGCTTGCAATGCAACTACCATTTGTATAGTAGTACAATTTGGATTTGCAATGATATTGCGTGGTCTATTTTTTGCATCTGCAGCATTCACTTCTGGCACTACCAAAGGCACGTCTGTATCCATACGAAATGCACTAGAATTATCTATCATTACAGCACCAAACTTTGTAATATCGGCTGCAAATTCATTTGAAATACCTGCACCAGCAGATGTAAAGGCAATATCTACACCCTTAAAATCGTCGCCATGCTTTAATTCTTTTACAACCAACTTTTTGCCTTTAAATTCATATTCTGATCCTGCACTACGTGATGAACCAAACAATACTAATTCATCCATTGGGAAATTACGCTCAGCGAGTACACGCAAAAACTCTTGACCTACTGCACCGCTAGCACCAACAATTGCTACTTTCATTTTTTACTGTTTTATAACGTTTACTTATTAAGTATTTGCATCCTCTAGTCAAAATTTCTTTTTCGACGCAAACTGACTACAAAATTACGCTTTACTTTCTAATTATTAAACAAATAAACTAAAAAATAGTATTTTTTATGCTTTTTAGCACAAAAAGCAACACTCATCGACGCCAACAACGCTTTTTTGATGGCTAACATTTTAACAAACAAAAAAATAATAGTTACTTTGTCGCTCTATTTTTATAGCCATGAAAAACATTCTCATTATTCTTCTTTGTTTCCTATCGGCAAGTACTTTGGCTCAAGTGAATGAAACATTTTCTGATGGTAATTTTTCGCATGCTCCCATTTGGGAAGGTAACGCATCCAATTTTGTAATCAATAGCAATGCACAACTTCAACTAAATGCTCCTGCAGAAGCAAATAAATCGTATTTAGTTACAAATTCGAATGTTACAACCAATGCCGAATGGAAAATGTATGGCAAAATGATGTTTACACCAAGTTCTGCTAATTATGCTCGTTGGTACTTAATTGCTGACAAACAAGACATTACTGGCTCATTGAACGGATATTATTTGCTTATTGGTAATACGTCAAAAAATATTTGTTTGTATAAGCAAACAGGTACTACCTCCACCAAAATACTCGATACACCCATCAACCGATTAAATGGCACTACTAACGAAATTAACATTCGCATTACCCGTTCAAGCGAAGGGTTATGGCAATTATTTACACAATTACCTACAGAAAATTCGCCTATTTTAGAAGGCACTACAACGGACAATACGCACAAAGCTGCTCTATATACTGGTATTGTTTGCTATTACACCGCAACACGAAATACGGGATTCATTTTTGATGATATCTTTATCTCTGGAGAAACATATGAACCTCCAATTTTGCCCAGCTATAAAGCATCGTTTGTAGACATTGTTTTTAATGAAATTATGGCAAATCCAACTCCTCCTTTTGGATTACCCAACGCAGAGTATATTGAACTCTACAACAATACTTCGGAAGCTATCAATTTAGAAAACTATGTATTAAAAGGATTTTCAAAAACATGCGTTTTCCCTACGTATGTATTGGCTCCTCATAGCTACGTTGTAGTATGTAGCACCAAGGCTTTTCCCGCTTTAGAAATGTATGGTAATTGTTTGGCTCTCGACAAATTTCCAACCCTCACCAATGCAGGTGGATACCTTGAATTATTCAATGCAGAAAATACCATACTTTCATGGGTCGATTATTCGGAAAATTGGCATACCGATTCTTTCAAAAAAAATGGAGGTTGGAGTTTAGAATGTCTCGATGCACATAATTTAATTGGGAACAATACTAATTGGAACTCAAGCATCAATTATCAAGGAGGAACTCCAAATGGAGCAAATAGTATTTCAGGTATAAACATAGATACATCCGAGTTGTCTGTTATAAACACAAGCATTGAATCAAACAGTTCTTTTGTACTATATTTCAATAAACCAATGTCTGTGAATCTTCTCACACAAACGGATATCATTACTATATACCCAATGCGAGAGATAAGTTCTATCGAATTTTTATCCATAAAACAAGACGCAATACGCATCACACTTACAAATCCACTTCTATTACATGAGCAATACACATTAAACATTACTGACGTTGAAGATATTAATAAAAACAAACATTCTATCGTTAGTCGCTTAGCCATACCTGAACTTCCTTCAAATCAAGATGTTGTTATCAACGAGGTTTTATTTAACCCAAAATCTGAAGGGACGGATTATGTCGAAATTGTTAATCGTTCGCAAAAAGTAATTGATTTGCGAGACATCATGCTTACAAATAGGAAACAAGATGGACAATTAGCCGTTTTTCCAGTACTGAGCGAAAAAGGCTACTTATTGTTTCCTGGTGATTATTGCCTACTAAGCACTAGCAAAGAAGGCGTTTGTAATTATTATGAATGCCCTGATGATATTCATTTTGTAACAGTACCCTCATTTCCAAGCATGCCTGATGATAAAGGAACTATCGTGCTTACTACTTTATCAAACATACTGATTGATGAATTTTCGTATTCCGAAAAAATGCACCACACCTTACTCTCAAACAGAGAAGGTATTGCCCTAGAAAGACTCCATTATGATATTACAACACAAGACGCAAGCAACTGGCATTCAGCTTCTTTTACCTGTGGGTATGGCACACCAGGTTATCAGAATTCACAATTTACAGCACTCATACAGCCCACCGCTTCGTTTCAAATTACCCCCAAAAGTTTTTCTCCCAATAACGATGGAAACGATGACACAGCAACCATCTATTATTCCTTTGATGAAGCTGGCTATTTCGTAACTATACGCATATATAACTCGAACGGAAATTGTGTAAGAAATATACTGCAAAATAACTTATCATCCACAGAAGAAAAAACATCTTGGGATGGAACAGATGATAACGGAAAGCTTTTACCCATTGGGATATATATTATAACCATTGAAGCGTTTACACCTACAGGAAAACGTTTTAAATCGAAAGAATTCATTGTGTTGGCAGCAAAAATCTAAAGGGCTCTTCAATCAATAAAAAAAATAGTGTATCTTTGTATCTTCAATAAATAATAAAAAAAATAATTATATGGGAAAAAAAGCATTGTTAGTCATCCTCGATGGATGGGGCATAGGAGACAAATCAAAATCAGATATTATATATAACACTCCTACACCATATTGGGATAAATTAGTAGCAACTTATCCTCACTCTCAACTACAAGCCTCTGGCGAAAGCGTTGGGTTACCAGATGGTCAGATGGGAAACTCTGAAGTTGGACACTTAAACATTGGTGCTGGTCGTGTAGTATATCAAGATTTAGTAAAAATCAATTTAGCTTGTCGCAACAACACCATTTTGGACAACCCAGCAGTGGTAAACGCATTTTCGTATGCAAAACAACATAACAAATCTGTTCACTTCTTAGGCTTAGTGTCTGATGGGGGTGTACATAGCTCTTTGGAGCATTTATTTAAGCTATGCGATATAGCAAAAACGTATGAAATTGACAATACATTTATTCACTGCTTTATGGACGGTAGAGATACTGACCCTCGTAGTGGAAAAGGATTTATTAGCGAATTGGAAGCTCACACAAAAAAATCTGCTGGTAAAATTGCAAGCATCATTGGACGCTATTATGCAATGGACAGAGACAAACGGTGGGAGCGTGTAAAAGAATCGTACGATTTGCTTGTCAACGGTATTGGCGAACCACAAACAGACATGATTGCTGCCATACAAAAATCATATGATAATGGTGTAACCGACGAATTTATCAAACCAATTGTAAATAAAGCTGTGGATGGCAAAATTAAAGAAGGTGATGTAGTAATATTCTTTAATTACCGCAATGATAGGGCAAAAGAATTGACCATTGTGTTAACTCAAAAAGACATGCCTGAATTTGGAATGCAAACAATACCAAATTTACACTATTGTACAATGACTCCATACGATGCTTCATTTAAAGGAATGAACATTTTGTTTGACAAAGACAATGTTAACAATACCCTAGGAGAATACCTCTCTGGTCTAGGAAAATCCCAGTTGCACATGGCTGAGACAGAAAAATATGCCCATGTTACATTCTTCTTCAACGGAGGAAGAGAAGAGCCTTTTGCAAAAGAAGAACGTATATTAATCAATTCGCCCAAAGTAGCCACCTACGACTTGCAACCCGAAATGAGTGCATACGAAGTAAAAGACGCTTTAGTTGCTGAAATAAAAAAACAAAAACACGATTTTATCGTAGTGAATTACGCCAATGGGGATATGGTGGGACATACGGGCGTGTACAAAGCTATCGAAACAGCCGTAAAAGCAGTAGATAAATGCTTAGAAGAAACTATCGAAACAGCAAAAGCTAACGGATACGAAGCCATTATTATAGCTGACCATGGCAATGCTGACAACGCTCTAAATGCTGATGGGTCAGAAAATACAGCACATTCGTTAAATCCTGTGCCTTTTGTATATATTACCGAAAAGAAAAACACAAGTGTTAAGAACGGTATTTTAGCAGATGTTGCCCCTTCTATATTAACAATTATGGGCATTCCCCAGCCAAAAGAAATGACAGGAAAAACCTTAATCGACTAAATATCAAAAAAAAAGAGTAGGAAAAAGAACAAAGATTTTGGAGTTTAAAAAATTTTATCTACTTTTGCCAACCCAAATAGAAGAGAAAAGGAAATAAAAAAATAATAGTATGAAAAGGACATTTCAACCATCAAACAAAAAAAGAAAAAACAAACACGGTTTTCGCGAAAGAATGGCTTCTGCTAATGGTCGTAGAGTGTTAGCTTCAAGAAGAGCTAAAGGCAGAAAAAAACTAACCGTATCTGACGAACTTTCTTTGAGAAAATAACAATTATTTTCTTGTACTATGAATATGAGAGAGTGAAGGCACAAGCCTTTACTCTCTTTTCGTTGTATTCAAAAAAAAGCGTATCTTTGCAGTATCCAATTATTGAATAATTAACTGCCAATAGTGTGTAACAATGAAACAATACAGACATGAAACGTAAACCTCTAAATATTTTTGTAAAGCACCTACTTATCATCCTTGGAACATTTATTGCAATCGGTATCGTCGCTTTCATTAGCTTATCAATATATACACAGCACGGAAAACAAGAAACAGTTCCTAATGTAAAAAACATGTCTATTACAGATGCGGAAAAAATACTAAACTCCAACAACCTGTCGTATGAAATTGTTGATTCAATATTTAATCGTGCATTGACACCCGGTTTTGTTGCCGAACAAGACCCTATTCCCTCATCAATTGTAAAGAAAAATAGAAAGATTTACTTAACTATCAATGCAAAAGGAGTACAATTATTACCCTTACCAAATGGAATAAATATGTCGTTAAGACAAGCAAAATCCTTATTTGAAGCAGCTGATTTTGTGATAAAAAAAATTGAATATAAAAACTCAGAATACAAAGACCTTGTGCTAGACGTAAAACTAAATAACAGTTCAATTCCTATAGGAAAAACAATTCCAGCAGGTTCAGCCCTTACACTTGTGGTAGGAAATGGTTTTAATGGAGAATTAGCAATTGTACCAGATGTAAGAAATTTATCCTACGAAAAAGCAACGCAACTTGCTAATGAAAGTGGATTTAATTTAGATGAAGCAATTTATGACGAGGTACCATTAAATACCGCCGATGAAAAAAAATACAGTATATATCGTCAAGAACCTAGAGCAAAAGCATCATTAGCTACTGGAGAATTTATAAAAGTTTGGCTTTCTAAAACACCCCAAGAATATAATACAGAAGAAGAAATTTCGCTAGAAGAAGATATACTATTTTAAGCTAGAATGATAGAGGAATTAGAAGAAGATTTACTCGAATTAACAGATCCATCAGAATCACCCCTATTCGAACACCATCGTTTTGTCAGCGATAATGGACAGGGATTGGTTCGTATAGACAAGTTTTTACACGATAGAATCGTAAATAGCTCTCGTACCAAAATACAAGAAGCAGCCGATGCTGGAAATATCTTAGTAAATGGCACAGCGGTAAAAGCCAATTATCGGGTTAAACCCAAAGATGTCATAACGATTGTAATGGCTTATCCTCCAAGAGAGGTGGAAATTATACCTCAAAATATTCCGCTTACTATCGTATACGAAGATGATGATTTAATGGTAATAAATAAACCAGCAGGAATGGTAGTACATCCTGGACACGGAAATTATGATGGCACTTTAGTAAACGCACTAGCGTATTATTTTAGAAACAATGCAAATTACAATGCTACTGACCCACGATTAGGGTTAGTACATAGGATAGACAAGAATACATCTGGGTTATTGCTAATTGCTAAAAACGAATACGCAAAAATAAATCTTGCCAAACAATTTTTTGATAAAACAACAGAGCGAGTTTACAAAGCCCTAGTATGGGGTAATTTTCAAGAAAACGAAGGGACAATCAAAGGCAATATTGGTCGAAGCCTAAAAGATAGAATGCAAATGGATGTATTCCCAAATGGAGAACAAGGAAAACACGCTGTAACTCATTATAAAGTTATAGAAAATTTCAATTATGTTTCGTTTGTGGAATGCCGTTTAGAAACTGGCCGAACACACCAAATACGTGCTCATATGAAGTATATCGGACATCCTCTTTTTAACGACGAACGTTATGGTGGAAATAGTATTCTGAAAGGAACTACCTTTAATAAATATAAACAATTTGTACAAAATTGTTTTGATACCTGTCCGAGACAAGCCCTCCATGCCCAAACACTAGGATTTATACATCCAATATCTAAGGAGAAACTTTTTTTCACGTCAGCTATTCCTGAAGACATGAAAGATTTACTAGAGAAATGGCGAAATTACACAACCAGTTATGTTATTAATTAAAAAAACATACACAATGAAAACACGTCAACTTATACTATTAGCACTTAGCTTATTCTTATCTCAATTAAGTTTTGCATCTACTTTTAAAGTAAATGGAACCATCTTAGATAGCAAAAAAAGAGGGATAAGCAACATGGTGGTGAGCACAACTCAAACCACTTCAGGTGCAATTACAAATAACAAAGGCTATTTCTCCATACATGCAGCAAATCCTCATGACACATTAATAATTAACGTACTACAAGATAAAATACTCATCCCTATAAATGAAATTAAAAATATCAAGATTACCATTGCAGATACCATAACTGCAGAAGAAATCATCGATGAAACGGTAAATATTGGCTATCAAAGAATAAAAAAAGAAGATGTAACTATTAATCCTAATACCATCTCTGGCGAAAGACTTTTGGCAACTGGTGAAACCAACTTAAATGAAGCCCTCCTAAAAGTAATGCCTTCAATAAGACAAGATCGTAACGGAATGTTAATTATACGTGCTACTCAATCTTTAACTCAACAAGGACCTCCCTTGTATGTTGTGAATGGGACTCCAACAAATACCGTAAGTAATATTCCTTTAAGTGAAATAAAAGATGTTCAAGTATTAAAAGATGGTTCTGCTTGTGCCATTTATGGAGTGCAAGGAAACAATGGTGTAATTCTTATAAATTTGAAATAAGCATTTTTTTTTCCAATTCTATTTTTTACCTTTGTGAAACTTAATCATATTTACTAAATTTAGTTTTAAAATGGAAAATCTATCAACCCTTACAGCATCTAAGTTACTTAAAATAAACGCATTAAAATTACAACCAACCAATCCCTTTACATGGGCATCAGGATGGAAATCACCTATTTATTGTGATAATCGTAAAACGTTATCATATCCAGATGTACGTAATTTTATTAAACTTCAAATGACACGTATTATTCTAGAAAAATATCCAGATGTACAAGCCATAGCGGGGGTTGCAACTGGAGCTATTGCACAAGGAGCATTGGTTGCTGCGGAACTAAACCTCCCTTTTGTATATATACGTTCTTCAAAAAAAGACCATGGACTAGAAAATTTGGTAGAAGGTGATTTACAAACTGGTCAAAAAGTAGTAGTTATAGAAGATTTAATATCAACAGGAGGCAGTAGTTTAAAAGCAGTGGATGCTATTCGTAATAATGGTTGCGAAGTGTTAGGAATGGTCGCCATTTTTACGTATGGTTTTCCAGTAGCTCAACAACAATTTAGCGAAGCAAAAGTGGAATTAACAACTTTATCAAACTATGAAGCAGTCCTAGCTCTTGCTTTAGAAACTAATTATATTAAAGAAAGTGATATAACCACCCTACAAGAGTGGAGTAAAAGCCCATCTACTTGGAACGCCTAATACAAACAGAATGACACAATTCGACAGCGAAATTAAAAAGATTAACGCTACCTCAGAAATTGTATTTAATAAACTTACAAATCTGGAAAACCTTAGTCAACTTGAGGGCTCAATGCCACACGAGAAAGTAAAGATTCTGAAAATTACAGAAAATACATGTCTATTTGAAGTAGAAATGATTGGCGAAATTGGCATTAAAATAGCCAACAAAGAGCCTCATCACCTTATTTTATTCGAGTCTCAACAATCTCCTTTGGCATTTAATTTATCTATATACCTAACAGAACAAAACGAACATACCGAATTACAGATTCAGCTAAAAGCAGATCTACCCATGATGGTAAAAATGATGGTTAGTGAGCCTATTAATAAATTTGTAAACATTTTAGCAGATACATTAACTAGATTATCCTATTAAAAATATGGCACAAAAACTTTGGGAAAAAGACACAAAAGTCAATAGCGAAATCGAACGTTTTACTATCGGCAAAGACCGTGAAATGGATATGTATTTAGCTAAATATGATGTTATAGGATCTATGGCTCACATCACAATGCTCGAGAGCATTGGCTTACTAACACCCAAAGAGCTAACCACCTTACTACTTGGCTTAAAAGAAATTTATAAAGAAATTGAATCTGGACATTTTATTATAGACGAAAACGTGGAAGACATCCACTCTCAAGTAGAGTTAGTGCTTACAGATAAGTTGGGTGATATGGGTAAAAAAATTCATAGTGGACGCTCACGCAACGACCAAGTTCTACTTGATTTGAAGCTTTTTTCTCGAGCTAAAATACAGGAAATTGCAACAGAAACTCACTTACTGTTCAATACTTTATTAACACAAAGTGAACAATATAAAAGCGTTCTTATGCCTGGGTATACACACCTACAAATAGCTATGCCTTCGTCATTTGGACTATGGTTTGGGGCTTACGCAGAAAGTTTGGTTGATGATATGCAACTATTACTAGCAGCATTTAAGGTATGTAATCGCAACCCATTGGGTTCTGCCGCTGGATATGGTTCTTCTTTCCCTCTTAACAGACAAAAAACTACTGATTTATTGGGATTTGACTCCATGAATTACAATGTAGTGTATGCTCAAATGGGTAGAGGAAAAATGGAGCGTACAGTATCAACAGCATTAGCATCCATTGCTAACACGATAGCCAAATTGGCTTTCGATAGTTGTTTGTTTACCAGTCAAAATTTTGGATTTATTAAATTGGCTGACGAATTTACAACGGGGTCGAGCATTATGCCTCACAAAAAAAACCCAGATGTATTTGAGTTAACACGTGCCAAATGCAATAAAATACAAGGTATTCCACAACAAATTAATCTAATTACCAACAATTTACCTTCAGGATATTTCCGCGATTTGCAAATCATCAAAGAATTATTCATCCCGATGTTTGATGAGCTAATAGAATGCATACGGATGACTCGTTATATCATCGAAAAAGTAGAAATAAACACACACATTTTAGATGACAAGAAATATCAAGCCATCTTTAGTGTTGAGGAAGTAAATAAACAAGTATTATCTGGTATTCCTTTTAGAGATGCTTACAAAAACATTGGTCTCGCCATCGAAAAGGGAGATTTTCACCCAGACACAAGCATTTCTCATACGCATGAAGGAAGCATTGGAAACTTATGCAACGAAGAAATTAATGCTTTAATGAACGAGATTATATCAGCATTTAATTTCAAAAGTATTCAAGAGGCAGAAGCGAAATTACTATTATAAAACCACTCATTATGTTATTCAGTTCAATTATATTTGGTCCTATAAAAAGCAGAAGACTAGGTAATTCACTTGGAATCAACCTGTTACCTACTGATGCAAAAATTTGTTCATTCGATTGCATTTATTGTGAATGCGGACTAAATGATAGTACAAAAAAAGGCAATATTCCTACACGAGAAGCTGTAAAAAATGCTCTTTCTTTAGAACTAGAAAAACTAAAAAAACAAGATATAACAATAGATACTATTACTTTTGCTGGCAATGGCGAACCAACAATGCATCCAGATTTTAAAGAAATTATAGATGACACGTTGATAATACGTAATCAATTAGCTCCAGATGCTGTTATCTCTGTTCTTTCAAATGCATGGCACATTACCAACCCAAAAGTATATGGGGCTCTGCTAAAAGTAGACAATAACATCTTAAAATTGGATAGTGCTATAAAAGAGACAATTTTACAAATAAACCACCCCAATAATACATCCTTTGAGGTATCGGAACTAATTGCAAATTTAGCCTCTTTTCAAGGTCAATGTATAATCCAAACTCTCTTTGTAAAAGGAAACCATAAGGGAAATTTGATTGACAACACAACCGAAGAAGAAATTAATGCATGGCTAAATGCCCTCAAAACAATTCAGCCCAAACAAATTATGATTTACTCTATTGATAGAGAAACACCTATTAAAAGCTTAGAAAAAATACCTAGTTCGACATTGAAAGCAATTGCCTCACAAGCCAAAAAACTGGGATTTAATATTTCTATTTCAGTATGAAAACAGCTAAGCGAATACTAATCTGTCCTCTTAATTGGGGATTAGGTCACGCCACTCGCTGCATTCCGATAATACATAAATTGCAACAAGAAGGAAATATACTACTAATTGCTAGTAGTGGATGTGCAGGAGAATTACTTCAACAAGAATTTCCAACGCTTGAATACATACATTTCCCTGGATTTAGTATTACATATAGCAAACACCATTCACAGACTCTACGTATTGTATTGTCATTCCCAAAAATTATTTATTACTCTTTCAAAGAACACTTTGTATTAAAAAAACTCATTAAAATACATGATATTAATTGCGTAATATCAGATAACCGTTTTGGGCTATGGAATAAAGATATTACAACAGCATACATTACCCATCAGTTAAACATTAAACTACCTAAACATGTCAAAATCTTTGAAAAATTAACTTGGTACATACATCGATATTTTATCGAAAAATATAATTATTGTATCATTCCAGATAATCAACAGAGTACTTTATCATTAGCAGGAGATTTAGTTCACCAACGAAAACTGCCAAAAAATGCTTTCTTTTGCTCTCCTCTATCACGCTTTTCAAAAAGTATCCAGAATACATCTACAAAATTTCAATCAAACATTCTTATCATTTTATCTGGAATTGAACCTCAACGTTCAATTTTAGAAAAGCTCTTATTGCAACAACTTACCAAAATAAACCAAAAAGCCATCTTGATTCAAGGATTGCCAAACGAAACTAAATACAAAAAAAACATAGGGAATATAACGATTATATCCTATGTTTTACACCAAGAATTACAAGAATTGATTAACAATACAGATTTGGTAATTTGTCGCTCAGGGTACAGTAGTATCATGGATCTAGTAGCCATAAATAAACAAGCTATTATAATCCCTACACCTGGACAACCAGAACAAGAATATTTAGCAAAATATCTGCACGAGAAAAAGTTCTTTATTGCTCAACAACAAGACAATATAGATATTTTAAAAGGAATGGAAGAGAGTAAAAGCACAAAAATTCCAGATATGAAATTCTATTTACAGTTACCATTTTAATTACAATTTTTCGCCAAAAGCCAAATCACCAGCATCTCCTAAACCTGGTATAATATACGAATGAGCATTCAATTCTGGATCAATAGCCGCACTCCATAAAGAAATATTACTCTCCTCAGCAAAATGATTGGATAAATAATCAACAGCATACTGACTCGCAATAATTGTTGCAAAGTGCACTTCCTTAGGTTTCCCTCTGGTTAACAAGGCATTATATGCAAGTTCCATAGAAGAACCACTAGCAAGCATGGGGTCTACCAAAATAAGCGTTTTACCAGTCAAATCAGGAGAAGCAATGTATTCAATAAAAACTTCAAACTTCAATGCATCCTTATATTTTCTGTATGCAGATATAAAAGCATTATCCGCATTATCGAAATACGACAAAAAACCTTGATGAAATGGTAAACCTGCTCTAAATATAGTACCTAGCACAATATCATTATCAACGGTATTTACGCTAGCTATACCCAGTGGAGTAGCAATATTTTTAGTTGAATATGCTAATGATTTACTAATCTCATAAGCCATTACCTCGCCAATACGCTCCATATTCCGTCTAAAACGCATCCTATCTTTTTGAACCTCTTTTGAACGTATTTGTTCTAAAAAAGTATTTAGTAAAGAGTCTTGCAAAGCTAAATTGTGTGTTCTCATACTCCCATATGTTGATTTGCTAATTTTTCTTTTGCTACTTCAATAGAATGCAACTCAAGAAGTGCAACATATTGCACTGATTTTTTATATTCTTCCCTCCATCCATACCATTGGTCTTCGTCTGATAATGATTCGTTATGAAACAATGTAACGAACTCTCCGTTATATTTCTTAATCACTTCAGCATAATAACTCATAATCCCAAACAAATCTGTAGCTTCTTTATGCAAATATTTTTGCAAAGTAACATCCATTAAAACAATAGGATGCAGACGCATCCCAGAAATATAATCTTTGGTTAAATTATAAAACAAAAATGGAGTGCAAGTACTCGCTCTAAAGCCTGTATATTTTGCGTATCCTAAGGAATAATCACGGGCAATTGATAATGATTCGAGATATTCAAAGCTAATAGGAAAAGTAAATTTCAAAAAATGGAATCTATTTAAAAAAACACGAACCCTTGTCATCGACTCTAAGCGTTTTTTTTCTTTTTTCATTTGATGTAGATTTGTACTAGCAAAATATGATGGATGCAAACCAACAATCAACGTACGATAAAACAATTCCTTAATGATATTAAATGGATTGTATAATGAATATCCATCATATTTACCCATTGGACCTACGTGAAGAAAGAAAATAGGACGCAGATTATAATCATTGTGCATATCAACTATATACTCAACATTAAAATAAGGATCAGGGGCTCTATTCAAAATAACATTTAAATGATATCTAAAATCCTCATATTTCCCAGTTATGAGTTTTTGAAATAAACGAATAATATTAATTGAAAGAAACTTCGACTTATATTTATACACATGATCAATATCAATAGAAGGACAAAATCGAAAACGAGATTTAGATTTTATAGTATACATGGGAAAATAATCCGCCAACATCTGATCTAACAAATATGCCCAATGATCTACCAAGGGATAATCTAAAAATTGATGTTTATATGCCAAACTATTTTCTGCTTTATATCTTCCATGCTCATCTAAGTCAAGACTACCATATTCCTCGTATCGCGTCAGAAGATAAAAAGATGCGGCAAAAATATCAAATGGTATAGAAACATCGGCTGATTGTGATTGAAAAAATATTTTTGTTCCATTCCATTCTGTAACTTCTGGTTGAATATCTTTAATTCCCCTTTTAAACAATAACCCTTCAGGCTCAATGACAAAGGATTTTGGAATACGATGTTCTCTAGAGTAACAAATAACAGGAATAGTACTATCAATAGCAACTTGCTCCTTTGTGGTAAAAGATATATCCACATGCAAAATTTCTTTAAATATTTGCTCAAAAATATATTTTACTCTAGGAGTATATTTATCTGTAAAGACCAATACCATAGGCTACTATCTATAAAATATTATGGTCAGCAAAACTGTAATACGAATCTCCCGCAATAATAATATGGTCTAGCACATTCATATCAAACAATTTAGCCCCTTGCTTTATTTTTTCTGTTATGTTTTTATCTTCTTGACTTGGTAATAACGCTCCCGATGGATGGTTGTGGCACAACACGATACCTGATGCTGCATGTTGTAGTGCATACTTAAAAATAATCCTTGTGTCCACTACTGCCTGATGAATTCCTCCAATCGAAATCTTCATTTTAGCTACTACCTTGTTGGCTCTAGATAAAAAAAGTACCCAAAATTCTTCTTGAATTAAATCTGCAAGAAGTGGAGCAAAAATAGAGGCTACATGCTCGCTTGATGTAATAGTTACAAGCTGATTAGCATCAATCCTTTTTCGCCGTCTCCCCAACTCTAAGGCAGCTACTATACTAATTGCTTTTGCATTTCCCACCCCTTTAGTAGATTTTGTTAACTCTTTTACAGATAACCTACTTAATTGATTTAAATCATTATTTGCTAACAACAATATTTTCTTAGCTAACTCAACAGCAGTTTCATTACGAGTGCCTGACCCAATAAGTATAGCAATTAGCTCTGCATCAGATAAAGCAGCTATCCCTTTTTCTAACAACTTCTCCCTAGGTCTATCCTCTTGCGACCATTCTTTAATACTCAACAACTTCGTTTCCATCATTCGACACCAAAAATACAGAATTATTAAAGTAAAAAAAAATATTCATTCAACTATTTACATTTGTCAATAAAAAAATGGCTTTCGGTAATCTACAGAAAGCCATTTTATATATAGTCAAGTAAGTATTACTTTTTATAAGCTATTTACTTTTTTAGCCAGTTTTGATTTCAAATTACTTGCTTTATTTTTGTGAATAAGATTCTTTTTAGCTAATTTATCTAACATAGCTACAACTTTTGGAAACAATGCTACAGCTTCTTCTTTTTCACGTAGAGCACGTAATTTTCTTACGGCATTACGAGCTGTCTTAGCATAATATCTATTATGCAATTTTCTTTTTTCAGTTTGTCTGATTCTCTTTACGGATGATTTGTGATTTGCCATCTTTCAATCTATTATTATAATTTGTAGCCCCTAGGGGAGTCGAACCCCTCTTTCAAGAATGAAAATCTTGCGTCCTAACCGATAGACGAAGGGGCCATCGGACAATTCAAAACTTGGACGTTTTTCTGAATTGCGGGTGCAAATATACGGGAGTTTTTTAATTCTGCAAAATTTTATTGCGATTTTTTGCACAAAAAACAACTTTTATAAAAAAAGAAACAACGGAACACCTCCAACACACACCAAACCAACCAAAAACCCAGCAAATAACTGACCCAAAGAATGTGCTTTAAGTTTCAACCGAGAAAATGCCACCATTCCGGAAATAATAAAAAGAGCGATATACAACCACATTGCATTTTCTTTAAAATAATACGTTGTAGTAAGAACCCCGCCAAGCAATCCTCCTATTCCACCCATGTGTGCACTAATCTTCCACCACATATTTACAAAAAACACAGATACAACCGATACTAAAAGACCATACACCAGATACAATAAAAATTGAGGCACTTGAAGTATTGTATATACATAAGCTAACATCCCCAATGAAATAACCGAAATGAGATAGGGATAAAAACGTTCTTCTCTTTTGGCTATTTGAGGAGAAGTTACTATACCCATTTTATATAAAATAACAGCACTAACAGCAGGCACAAACACAGAAAAAAATATAGCAATACCCAAAACAAGCCATTGCCCAATGGCTGTATATAAATACAAATAACCAGAATCTATGAGCAATAATACTCCGTAAATAGGAATAAGCATTGGTTGAAAAAAAATCGTAAAAAATTGTGCTATTCGTTTTGAAACATCCATATTATTCATTTACTATTGCATTAACTCATTTTCAGCACCATTATCATACCAATCTCCATTATCTTTGATTAGCTGTATAAGCCGTTGTACGGCTTCTTTTTCAGGGATATTTCTTTGTACGCATTCTTGTTTTTTATACAAACTTATCTTCCCTTTGCCTGCTCCTACGTATCCATAATCAGCATCTGCCATTTCGCCAGGACCATTCACTATACAACCCATAATACCAATTTTTAGATGATTAAGATGCGAGGTTGCTCGTTTTATATGTGCTATGGTTTGTTGTAAATCAAACAGGGTTCTACCACAACCAGGACACGAAATAAATTCAGTTTTACTCATCCTAGCACGTGTGGCTTGTAAAATAGAAAACGATAATGAAACAGTATCTTGTATCTTTTGTTTGTTTTCTAACATGATACCATCACCAAATCCATCAAGAAAAAATGAACCAATATCAACACTTGACTTTATTTGCAACATTTCAATATCCTCTTCATTATAGGCACGTTGCAACACTACTGGATTCTCAACCTGATAATAATGTAACGTTGCAAAAACTTTTCTTCCTTCTCCTACTGGATTTTCAGACAGCAATTGAACTATTAAAATTACCCGTGTAGTAGCAGAAATAAACTCGCAAATTTCTTTTGTAATTTCTGTCGATTTCATCGAAAGAAAAACAATATCCGCATCACACATTTGTATATTTGTGTACGTTTCTATCGAAAACATTGGATACGTATTTTCTTCCTTTCGCCACACAGCCGCATCAATAATTTTTGGCGTTGGATATGTATTAACGATACTCGATCCCACATAAATAAAATCTGGTTTTGTAGCAGTAACATCTATACCATTCTCTGTATCTGATAATGAATGAATCACTATTGGAACATGCGTATTTCCAATCGGTCCTACAGGGATTGATTTTCTGCGATTATACGCAAAAGGCTTAAAAAAGTTATTGTGGTAAATAAATGGTTCTATCGTTGGTGCTTTTGCTACTTGGTTAATATAATCTACCATCTTATTTGCCACCGGCAATTCATTCTTTGGATGCTCACTAAGAGACACCCTAATTGTATCACCAATACCATCTATAAGTAACGCTCCAATACCAACGGCAGATTTTATACGACCATCCTCTGCATCTCCAGCCTCTGTTACCCCAAGATGCAATGGAAATCTCATTCCTTCTTGTTGCATTGTTGCCACCAATAATCTTACAGTATGCACCATAACCATGGTGTTCGATGCTTTTACAGAAATAACAATACGTAAAAAATTATGTTTTCTACAAATACGCAAAAACTCCATACACGATTCCACCATCCCTTGTGGAGTATCACCAAAACGGCTCATTATTCTATCACTCAACGATCCATGATTCACGCCAATACGAATAGCAGTAGAATGTTCTTTACAAATTTCTAGTAATGGGATCAGTTTTTCTTCAATTTTAGCAATCTCTTTGGCATACTCTTCATCAGTATACTCATATTGCTGAAAAGTTTTAATACTATCCACAAAATTACCTGGATTAATCCGCACTTTTTCTACTATTCTTGCAGCTTCTTCAGCAACTTTGGGATTAAAATGAACGTCTGCCACAAGTGGCACAACATAGCCTTTTGCCAAAAGGTTCTTACGTATAAAATATAAGTTTTGAGCCTCTCTTACGCCTTGCGTTGTTAAACGCACCAACTCTGCTCCTGCATCAATTAATTCCTCACACTGAGCAGTACTTGCATCAGTATCCATCGTTGATGTATTCGTCATAGACTGTACTCTAATGGGATACTTTGAACCTACCCAAACAGTACCAATGAGCACCTGATCTGTATTTCTACGATGATAATTATATATATCAAGACAATAATCTCCCATGTGTATTTTCATAAAAATTCAACGACTCTTTCCATTTTCATACTTCTTGAGCCTTTTATTAGTATTGATAACCCCTGAAAATCTTTTTCTTGCAAATAAGCAACCAATTCATCTCCATTAGTAAGTGTGGTAAAATTTGATTTTGTTTGAGAGAATAAGCTTCCCACTAAACAGACCTTATCGAATTGCAACAGATCTAATAAATCCACGATTTTTTGATGTTCATTTTGAGCCTCTTTACCTAATTCAAACATATCTCCAAGTATTAACATTTTGGGTAAAGATGTTGTTATATTTTTGAAATTACGAATAGCTGCTTCCATGCTTGTCGGATTTGCATTATACGCATCCAAAATCAATTCATTTTTGGACGTTTTCATATATTGCGAACGGTTATTTTCTGGCACATATGCTTCAATACCATCCTTGCACTGTAATGCACTTACACCAAAATATACTCCCACAGCAACTGCGGCTAATAAATTAGATAAATTATATTCACCAATTAATGCTGTTTGGATAAAATAGGTTGAATCATCATTTTTTGTCCATTCAAACGAAACAAAAGGAGAAACCTGTTTTATTCTTCCACTCACATAATTCTCATAGTTAGTACCATAAGAAATTTGATTTGTTCCTAATGCCATTTCTTGCAGATACGAATTATCTGAATCAATAAAAATTTTACCATTTGCTTTTAGAATATAATCATATAATTCTTTCTTTGTTTTGATAACACCTTCAAACGAACCAAATCCTTCTAAATGAGCCCTGCCAACATTGGTAATAATTCCATAATTGGGCAACGCTATTTCCACAAGCTCTTGAATATCTCCAGGGTGATTTGCTCCCATCTCAATAATAGCGAACTCTACATCAGGCGTAATGCCTAATATAGTTAAGGGCACACCAATGTGATTATTTAAATTCCCTTTCGTATAGTGCACTTTGTATTTTTGGCGTAATACAGCAGCACACAATTCTTTTGTGGTGGTTTTACCATTACTTCCCGTAATTCCTAATACAGGTATCGTTAGTTTTTTTCGATGAAAACGTGCCAAATCCTGCAAAGTAAGTAGTACATTGTCTACTACAATACACCGAGCATCATGTATTTGCAATGGTTCGTCAATAATAGCATAAGCCGCTCCCTTTTCTAGTGCTTGCATAGCATATTGATTTCCATTAAAATTATCGCCTTTTAAAGCAAAAAAAATGGAATTACTTGGGCAATTTCTACTGTCTGTAGTTATGTGTGGATGAGCTAAATATAACTCATATAAATCTGATATATTCATAATGGTGTAAATATGTAACGCAAAAGTAAAAAAAAGCTAGCGATTAAGTGGAAAAAAGACAAAAAAAAACAAAATCAAGCAAAAATTTATACCTTTGCAACTATAATTCTCATATATCATAGAATGAGACTTCATGTTATATGTTAGTTAATGCAAAATTCATCTATTTCTCTTATTACATAACAATGTTAATTTACCATGACAAAACATCTTATTTCATTTTTTTTCGCTATCCTACTAATTGGTCTTGCATCTTGTTTAAATGAGAAAGAAGATTTATCAAACAATCCACATCCGAGTGCAGTAAGTATACAAACAAATACGCTTGCCCCAGATATTGAATCAACAGTGTTTACGATTGATGAAACCAATCTTGCCATAAGCAATAGTGACTCAATTGCATATAATAGTAGGATTGATAAATTGGTACCTGTATTTTCTTTTGCAGAAGGGGTAGAACAAATTCTGATAAATGGAACTATTTGGAATACAACAGATTCGATAGATTTTTCTTCTCCTGTTATTATTCAATTTAAAGCAAAAGATAAACTAACCACGGCAGAATATACTTTTAAGGTAAACAAGCACACAGTAGATCCAGAGGCTATTACATGGACTAAAAGAGCAGACAATTTTACCAACTTAACAAACATAGAAGAAATGGCAGGCTTATGGTTCCAATCACAAGCCATACTTTTTGTTCAAAAAGGAAATGAAACATTTGTGTTGAAAAGCAACAACGGACAAACATGGACAGAGGCAATATCAAGTAATATTCCGTTGGAGGTCAGCACCATACTTGTTCATAAAAATGCCATACTTGCCATTTCAAAAAATCATCATCTTATAACATCGGTAGATGGGATTAACTGGAGCATAATAAGTAGTAGTGATGAGATTTCATTTATTAACATCTTATGTTCATTACAAAACAAAGCTTGGATAGTTGGAGATAAAAACAATATAACATATATATACTCATATAATTCGGAATCTGAAACCATAACTGAAGTTACAACTGTTTCTGACAAATTACCGTATATTGAGGTTTCAAAGGCAATGATGAAAACGAAAAATGGTATTGAAAAATCAGTATTGATTAGTGGGAAGACCAACAACGACACTCCTGTATATTCAGTATTTTCATCTATGACTGGAGACTATTGGGTAAATGTAATAACAGAAACGGCATCATTAACTTTTGGAGAACGTATACACGCTACTGCTATTTGGCTAGACAGCAAGCTATTGTTATTTGGCGGATCAACCGCCAACAACAACAATTTGTTAGATGTATACATTTCATCAGACGAAGGCTACACTTGGGAAATAGCCTCATCAAACAAACAACTCCCTGTGGAGATTGGTGCAAGAAAAAAGATGATTGGTTTTGTGGATAGCAACAACACCCTTTGGCTAATTGGAGGTATAGATGCTTTGGGCAACATACAATCTGATGTATGGCAAGGTAGACTAAACAAATTTGATTTTATAAAACAAGATTGATATGTCAAAAACAGCTCTATTTCCTGGTACATTCAACCCTTTTACAATTGGACATTATAGTTTGGTTAAACGTGCTCTAACCATATTTGATAAGGTAATAATTGCTATTGGGATTAACTCAACTAAAGAGAATAATCTTGATGAAATAGAAGAAAATAAAAAACAAATAGCCGATCTATTTAAAAATGAGAATGTAAAAGTAATTACCTATACTAATTTAACCGCAGATATCGTAAAAGCAGAAAAAGCATCTTGTATTGTTAGAGGAATTAGAGGAATAAGCGATTATGAGTACGAAAAAAATATGGCTGATATTAATAAAGAGTTATTTGAAATCGAAACCGTATTTTTATTTTCTGATTTAAAATATGCTCACATCTCCTCGTCTCTTATCAGAGAACTTAAACGCTTTGGCAAGGAATATAAACACCTATTACCTGAGAGTTAAACCATCAATTAATTGTTTATATAAACCTATTCCTTCTTCTATTTCAGAAATAAAAATATATTCATCTGCCGTATGAGAGCGGGCTGAATCCCCTACACCAATTTTTACACTTGGAAACTGCATAAATGTTTGATCAGACAAGGTAGCTGAACCAAATATTGTTGGTTTTATCGAAAGAAATCTCTTTACAAACACATGGTTTAAATCTATAGCAGAAGAATTAAGACGAAAAGATCGTGGTGTAACATCTGCTTCTACATATTGTTTCACAATGTCGAATACCTGCTGATTGGAATAACACTCGTTGACACGGATATCCACTGTAAACGCACAAGCATCAGGCACTACATTATGCTGTTTGCCCGCCTGAATCATTGTTACAGACATTTTTACTGCTCCCAATAAATCAGATTCTTTTTCGAATTGGTAATTTTTAAACCATTCAATATCGCGAATTGCCTTATAAATGGCATTTACGCCTTCTTCGCGTGCAGCATGACCACTTTGTCCTTTGGCGACACAATCAAGCACCATCAGCCCTTTTTCTGCTACCGCCAAATTCATTTGGGTAGGTTCTCCTACTATTGCAAAATCAATTTTTGGTAATACGGTTAATAAGCTTTCCATACCATTTACTCCAGAAATCTCCTCTTCAGCCGAAATGGCTAATAATAAATTATAGGATTGTTCTGTGTCTTTTAACATTAAAAAAACAGTGATTAATGATACTAAAGATGCATGGGCATCATTAGCTCCTAAGCCAATAATTCGTCCGTCAAGCAGTGTTGGCTGATAAGGAGGAAATGTCCACGAATCGCTCGGACGCACAGTATCCATATGCGAATTTAACATTAGCGTGGGTTTGTTTTCATCATACGATTTAGCAAAACAAAAGAGATTGTTTTTATGGCGTTGAACATCACAATCATGTTGTTTTAAAAAATTAACAAGAAAATCAGATTTTTCTTGTTCACTTTTACTAATTGACGGTATAACAAGTAATGATGTTAATAGTTCAATTGGATTAATAATTATTGCTTTCATATAGCTAATCTGTTAGTACTACTGTTCCAGCATCTTTGCCTATGGCTGTAGCGTTGGTTATAACTACTTTACTCACTCCCGCTTGTATGGCTTGAAAAGCATTTTCAAGCTTGGGTATCATCCCTCCCTTAATTATTCCTTGGTGCACATATTTGTTAAATAATGAAGGAGTAATTAGCGGAATAACACTATTATCATCCATTTCATCGGATAAAACACCATTTTTCTCAAAACAATACACTAACGTTACATCAAAATAAGTGGATAATGATTTTGCCAACTCACTAGCAATAGTATCTGCATTTGTATTTAGCATAGAACCAGCTCCATCATGCGTAAGAGGAGCTACTATGGGTACTATACCTTGCTGTATTAATGAGGCTACTATCTGAGCATTTACATGCTTCACATCTCCTACATAACCATAGTCTACTTCTTTTATTGGGCGTTTAACACTTTCTATAATATTCATATCTGCCCCCGTTAGTCCTAACGCATTTACCCCCAATGCTTGTAGTCCTGCTACAATATTCTTATTAACCAGTCCACCATAAACCATTGTTACTACATCCAAGGTCTGTTTGTCTGTAATTCTTCTTCCGTCTACCATTTTGCTTTCTATACCTAATTTCTCGCTCAGTTTAGTAGCAGAGCGTCCACCTCCATGTACCAAGACTTTATATCCTTCTGTATGTGCAAAATCTTTCAAAAGAGAAGCTAAACTAACTGATTCCTCTACAATTTTACCTCCCACTTTAATTATAATCAACGACTGTTTCATGTTTCTATTCTAATAAATATAGTAGTTAAAAAAATAAGCAAGCATTCATCTGTTTTACTTTCTTGCTTTTTTCTTGTGCAAATGTAAAAAAAAGATATGTTTATTCTTATTTTTACGCTATTTTTGTGCAAATTATTTCATGATACCATGCAAAAAAGGAAAATAACAGAGTTAAATCGCATTAGTGTAGAAGAATTTCAGTCGAAAACTAAACTGCCACTTGTTGTTATTTTGGATAATATACGAAGTCTACACAATATTGGTGCTATTTTTAGAACTTGTGATGCTTTTTTGATAGAAGAGATTTATCTTTGTGGTATTACAGCCACCCCTCCTAATGCTGAAATTCATAAAACAGCTTTAGGTGCAGAAAACACGGTGAAATGGGTATATTTTGAATCAATAATGGATGCAATTCAACAATTACAGACCAAGGGATACTCCGTATTTGCCGTAGAGCAAGTAAAACAAAGCATTCCTCTCAACGAATTGAAAATTGACGTAACAAAAAAATACGCTATAATTGTAGGCAACGAAGTAAAGGGAGTGCAACAAGTAGCTGTAGATATGTGCAACGGTGCTATTGAAATACCACAGTTTGGAACAAAGCACTCACTAAACGTATCCATTGCAGCAGGAATAGTTATTTGGGATTTGGTAAAAGAATTATCTACATCACAATCAGAAAGAGGATGAGCTTATCGGTATGTATATATTGTGCATCTAGCAATGCCATAAACTCTGTTTATTATCAAGAGACAGAAAAACTAGCTAGATTATTGGCTCAAAACAACGTTAACGTTAAGTTTGGAGGTGGTAGTAGCGGACTTATGGGAAAAATTGCAGATGTGTATGTGGAAGAGAACAATGACAATATAGTAGGAATTATCCCTAAATTCATGTGTGAAGAAGGCTGGCAACATCAACAACTAAAACAGTTAATTGTAACAGAAACTATGCACGAGAGAAAACAAAAAATGATAGAAAATGTAGATGCAGCAATTGCTTTACCGGGTGGGATTGGTACGTTAGAAGAAGTGTTAGAGGTACTCACTTGGAAACAATTAGGAATTTTCTTAAAACCTATCTTACTCGTAAACATTAATGGATATTTCGATCCACTACTTATTGCGTTAGAACACGCTGTGTCAGAAAACTTTATGAGAAAAGAACATTTACAATTATTTACCATCATAAGTTCGGTAGAAAACATATTGCAGGACATACAAAAAAACCCTACATATGATGTATCCATAAGAAAAATTGCACAAATTTAACTATCTATGCCAGAAGACTCTTTAGTACAGATTACAAATAACTATCCCCCTTTGTTGCAGAGCCCTGACTCTATTACAAACCATGTTCCAGTGTGGGATGATATACTCTTTTCTTCTACTATGCACATAGATAGTACGCGGATACTGATTCCCGAAGGAATGGAAAGTATATGGCGAACAACTTCATTTTTTCATTCTGATAGTGTGATTGCATTACTATTGAGCATATTTATTTTACTGTGTATTACTATTGCATTTTTTCGTAAAGCCAAAACACATTATTTTACAAGTATATTTAAACACAAAAACGAAACGGAACAAATTAATCTAACAGTATTAGAACAATGGAAACAAGTTCTGTATAGTCTATTTGGATTAATTGGATACACGAGCATAGCACTTTATTTAGTTGTAGAAAAATTTACTATCACAAGCTATTATGAAACATGGGAAATAGGAGGATGGCTTTTTGTTGCCCTTTTTCTGTATTTTTTTATCAAATATATCTTGTTGAAACTCTATGTGTATACATTTTTTTCAACAACAAACAGTCTCGCTATAAGGCAATATTTTTCAATCATTTTCTATAGTGGACAACTTACCTTTCTGTTTCTTTTGGGAATTTTATTTAGTAATGAATACGTACACATATACCTATATTACGGGGTAGCCATACTAGCCTTATTAACGTTATTGTCAATGTTTTATATCATATACAGAACTTTTTTCAGTAAAATACATTTAGTTTTATATTTTATTTTGTACCTTTGCACCCTGGAAATTTTACCCTTATGTTTACTTATAAAGTTTTTTGTAGGGGACATATATTTTATCAACCATTAAATTGTAAAGCATTGAAAATCAAGAAAATACTCGTATCTCAGCCAGCTCCTGAAAACGATAAATCTCCGTATTATGATATAGCAGAAAAATACAATGTAAAGATAGAATTTCATCCATTCATTAAAGTGGAACCTCTGCCTTTAAAAGATTTCCGACAACAGCGCATATCTATTTTAGAACATACTGCTGTTATTTTTACTGCTCGCACTGCTATCGACCATTTTTTTTCGATATGTGAAGAACTGCGTATTACCGTGCCCGAAACAATGAAATATTTTTGCGTAACCGAAACAATAGCAAATTACCTACAAAAATTTATTGATTACCGTAAACGTAAAGTTTTTTTTCCAAAAACAGGAAAACAAGAAGACATTATAATACCCGTTACAAAACATAAAACGGAAAAGTTTTTGTTAGTTGTATCTGATGTACATACTGATAAATTTGTGTCTCTATTAGAAAAAAATACAATTCAGTACACAAAAGGAGTATTCTATCGTACGGTGAGCAATTATTTTTCGCCCGAAGAGGCTTTTGACTATGATATGTTGCTATTTTTTAGTCCTGCAGGAGTTGACTCTTTGTTCAAAAATTTCCCTAATTATCAACAAGGAGAAGTGTATATTGGATGTTTTGGCACAACCACAGCCCTAGCTGTAAAAAATGCAGGATTACGATTAGATGTAGAAGCACCTACAAAAGAATCTCCCTCAATGACAAGTGCTTTGGACGCTTTCTTAAAAGAAAAAGCAAAAATGAATGGAAAAAAATAATACCATTTTGAAGTAATAGTATCTCTCATTGATTAGCTTGAAAAAAAAAGCTATCTTTGAGAGATATTTTTTTAGTATGAAAACACTTCGTTTTACCTTTCCCAAAAAAGAGCACTTGTGTGGAAAAACGACCATTGATAAATTGTTCGAAAAGAACAATTCATTTTTGCAGTATCCTTTACGTGTATTATACAAAATAGAAAAGAATCCCGATAATAAGATTCCTGCAAAAATCTTACTATCAGTATCCAAAAAGTATTTTAAAAGAGCAATACATAGAAATACACTAAAAAGAAAAATGCGAGAAGCTTATCGCAAACAAAAAAGCCCTTTAATACTGCTTTTATCTGAAAAAAATCTATCTATTACAATGGCTATTCTATACATTTCTAAAGAACCTATAAGCTATGAGCAAATAGATGCAGGGATGAAAGAGTGTATCACAAAACTCATGCACAAAATTGAGAATACAACACCAAAATGATAAAAAAACTATTACAAACCATACTGCTAATACCGATATACATCTACAGAGGCATCATTTCTCCTATCAAACCTCCGTCATGTAGGTATACCCCTACCTGCTCTGAATATGCTATACAAGCAATAAAAAAACATGGACCTTTGAAAGGAATGCATTTAGCAATTAGACGTTTATTAAGCTGTCACCCGTGGGGAGGTAGCGGATATGATCCTGTTCCATAATTCTAATACGAAGAAAATGTATTACAATATCCACTCCCATAAGGTAGCAAAATGCGATAATACCATTACCATATATAATGTTTCTCTACATAATGATATTACTATCTCCGCATTGTCATCTATTGGTATTGCTCCTTGGGAAAGCGATTTATACACTAAGACAAATGTAGCATTGTTAACTAAATATGGTATAAACGAAAACGTGGTTGCCATTGGGGAAGTGGGTTTAGATAAACGAATAGACACACCTTTAACACAACAATTAGCTATCTTCACACACCAAATTTTAATAGCAGAGCAATGCAATAAACCAATGATAATACACTGTGTAGGTTACTATAACGAATTAATACAATTATTTCGGAAACGCCGACCTACAGTTAAATATATCCTACATGGATTTAGAGGAAAATCTCCATTAGCACAAGAACTTGTTAAACATGGATTTTACATTTCATTGGGAGAAAAAAGCGTACTTCACCAAGAGTCTATTCAACAAATACCTCTGAACAAAATATTGATAGAAACAGATGATTCTGACATACATGTAGAAGAGGTTTACAAATCTATTTCTAGTATAAAAAACATTTCAGTAGAAGAGCTAAAAAAAAGCATTGAGGAAAATATCACTCAATGCTTTGGATGGAATTTGCGAAATTAAGACATTATATTTTCTTTGTTAATGTTGTGGAGTCTTTTACCGCTTCTTCAACATTGATAATATAATCACCCAATTTTTCACATTCTATAATCAAATCCATATACGTTACACTCGCTTGATATGAATATTTTTTTCCTTTTACATCCACAACATTTTGCATTTTCAGGGCATTTCTTAATTCATTTATTTCTGATTCAATCTCTTTACAATAGCCCAAATCAACAGATGTTTTTGTATCAAAATCAGCAAGCACGTGCATCATCTCATCATACGCTTTAATAACAGAATCAAACATCTTTTCTACATTCGCATTCATTTGCTCAGTATACTCCGATTTATCTTCATTTCTGCGTTTTATAATACGTGCCATATTATAACAACTATCCCCAATGCTTTCTATTTCAGACACCATACGTAAAATACTTTGCAAACGGTTTTTACTCTCATCACTCAATCTGCCTTCTGCCACCTTGGTTAAATATTGAGCAATCTCAACCTCCATTCTATCGCTAATATTTTCATACTTAGCAATTCTATCATAGGTTTTTTGAAAAGCCTGCACATCTTTTTCTACATACAATTCTTTCACCATATAAAACATACGCAACGTCCGTTCGGCATACACATTTACCTCTTTAGTTGCTTGAATAATAGACAATTCGGAAGTAGAAAGCAAACCTGTAGATATATGTGTAAGATGGAATTCTTCGTCTGATTTCTTTTTAGGAATTATCCAAGATACCGTTTTAGCAATAAGACCTACAAAAAATATCATAATAAAAGTATTAATAATATTAAATGCAGTATGAAACACAGATAATGCATAGGATGTTGCCAATTGATTTCCTTCAAATTTTTCTTTTAATGCCAATTGATCTACAGAAAGAGAGGACGAATCGGCTGTACTAATCAGATTTAACGTTTCAGAATCAATCGTTCTAGTCATAGCTTGCAATTGTCTAGGGTCGCCAGGTCCATAATTTTGAACTATATCTGCTACCATATCAATAAAATTATAAAACACGAACAGCATCCAAATAACACCGAATATATTAAATAATGAGTGAGCCAAAGCTGCTCGTCTTGAAGAAACGTTAGCAGGTATAGCGGCAATATTTGCAGTAATGGTAGTCCCGATATTTTCGCCTAATACCATCGCAGCTCCCAATTCAAATGATATCCAACCTTTACTACACATAATCAGCGTAATTGCCATAGTAGCAGAAGAAGACTGCACTACGATAGTTAATATTGTTCCTATGAGCAAGAATATCAACACAGAACCAAACCCAAAGTTGGTATATTGGGTTAAGAACGCCAAAATTTCTGGATTACTTCGTAAATCAGGAACGGCATTTTTCAACATATCCAAGCCCATAAACAAAAGGGCAAAACCCAAGATCAGCTCTCCTAAGGATTTTCTTTTGTTATTAGAAGAAAAAACGAGTGGGAATGCAATAGCAATAAGCGGAACGGCAAATGCAGCAATACTAACCTTAAAACCAAACAAAGAAATTATCCAAGCAGTAACAGTTGTACCTATATTGGCTCCCATGATAACGGTGATTGATTGGAAAAGCGTTAATAATCCTGCGTTAACAAAACTTACAACCATCACTGTAGTTGCAGAAGACGACTGGATTAAAGCTGTAACAAAAACGCCTGTGATAACCCCCATGATACGGTTTTTGGTCATTGCTGCCAATACTGAACGTAAGCTATCGCCTGCTACTCGTTGCAAACCTTCACTCATCAGCTTCATTCCATACAAAAACAAACCCAATGAGCCAATTAATACTAATAAATCAAAAAATGTGTATTCCATAACGGATTTTATTTAAAAAAGTAAGGTACAAAAATAATATTTTTTATACATTTACAAAGATTTTTTTAAATAAAAGTTAAATAAATATAGCATACAGTTATGGGAAACTACCTTGAGATTATCTGTAAGAACAACCAAAAGAAAGCTTTAATTCCTTTTGGTAGAAGCTTAGCAGAAGTATTTGAAGATTTAAAAATTGAACTACCTTATCAAGTGGTAGCCGCTCGAGTAAATAATAAAATTGAAAGCTTAAATTATTGCCTTTATCGCAATAAAACTATCGAATTTGTAGATTTGAGTTGCGAATCGGGCATGCGTGTATATGTACGTTCGTTGGTGTTTGTATTGTTTAAAGCCATTGTAGACTTAATTCCCAATGGGAGGCTTCGGGTAGAACATCCAGTATCGAAGGGATATTATTGCGAAATTACGGCTAATGGAGAAAAAATCTCTTTTGAACAATTAGCTGCTATTAAAATACGTATGAAAGAAATCATTGAGCAAAACATCCGATTTGTATCAGAAGACAAACCAACATCGGAGGTAATTGAAGTTTTTGCAAAACACAACAGAACAGATAATGTCGATTTGTTGCAAACATATAAAAACTATTACACAGAGTACCATTCGCTTGATGGATTACCCGATTTTTACAGTGGCGTAGTATTACCCAGCACTGGTTATTTATCTCTATTTGATATACATCCGTATTATAAAGGCTTTTTGATACAAATACCCAAACGTAGTAACCCAATAGAACTTGAAGAGATTGTGGTGCAAAATAAATTACTAGAAGTTTTTGCTGATCATTATAAATGGTGCAGAATAATGGGCATCAATAATATAGCTGATTTCAATAACATAGAAAAAGGCAAGCTACGTGATTTTATTAAAGTAACTGAAGCTTTACACGAGAAGCAAATTTCAAAAATGGCAGATACTATCGCCGAACGGAGTGAAAAAACAAAAATTGTATTGGTTTCAGGTCCTTCTTCTTCTGGTAAAACTACCTTTACCAAACGATTGAGTGTGCAACTTATGGCGTCGGGTATTAAACCAATTTCTTTATCATTAGACAATTATTTTGTAGATAGAGAAAATACCCCATTAGACGAAAATGGCGATTATGATTTTGAATCTTTGTATGCACTCGACATCGCTTATTTTAACAAACAATTAGCAGAGCTATTGAACGGGGAAGAAATTCAACTACCTACGTTTAACTTTGAAACAGGGAAACGGATGTTCAAAGGCGAAAAACTTAAACTACACAATGACAATATACTCATTATAGAAGGGATACATGCTCTTAACCCTACACTAACATCCTCTATACCAAGTGAAACCATGTATAAAGTATATGTTTCGGCACTTACCACCTTATCACTCAACGACCATAACTGGATACCTACTACCGACACACGTATACTAAGACGTTTGATACGCGATTATAAATACCGTGGCTATTCGGCTATCGACACACTCAAACGTTGGCCCAGTGTAAAAAAAGGGGAAGAGAAATGGATTTTCCCCTACCAAGAAAATGCTGACGCCATGTTCAACTCATCGCTATTGTTTGAATTGGCTGCCCTTAAAAAACAAGCCGAACCCATTTTAATGGAAGTGCATCACGATTCAGAAGCATACCCAGAAGCTCATCGTTTACTAAAACTCTTACAATTTTTTGAACCATTTCCGTATGGAGAAATTCCTGCTACATCGCTGTTACGAGAATTTTTGGGGAAAAGTGGCTTTCGGTATTAAGAAAAAATGGGGAAATAAAAATACAAATAATTATAGGGGATCTCTATAAGTAAAGTCTTCTATAATTATTTGTATTGTATATACTATTTTGCCCCTTATGGTACAGGACAAAAATCTCCAGTACCAGCAAAAGAGAATGTAGTACCATCAAATACTACGTTTTGTCCGCTCATCCAAGAACCATCAACGATAACTTTCATTTGGAAACCAGCAGGATAAGCTCCTGTCCAAGTATAAGAACCATTTGCTTGGCGAATCATTTGTCTTGTTGAATCACCCCAGCCATTTTCGTCAAAATTTCCAGTAAAAATAACAACCGCATTTTCTGAAAGTTCGCAAGCAGGAGTAAAGGTAAATGTCCCTGTTCCACCTGAAACCATATTACAAGGTTCTATTTTCCATTCTTCAATATCAATATACACCACTGTTGCACAAGAATTTATTCG
>Ga0116161_1000957_pt1 | contig 31468 bp, 21 predicted proteins | sample AD_JPNAS3_MetaG_FD_89877 | JGI IMG/M metagenome (GOLD analysis project Ga0116161, IMG submission 89877) | Active sludge microbial communities of municipal wastewater-treating anaerobic digesters from Japan - AD_JPNAS3_MetaG | ecosystem: Engineered > Bioreactor > Anaerobic > Digestate | place... | reverse complement strand
GGTGGCTAAAATGGACGAACTTGGATTTGGTAACTGTACCAATACCGGTGCTTGCGAAGCCGAATGCCCTAAGAATGTCTCCATTGCTCATATTGCCCGCTTGAATAGAGAATATTTAAGCGCGAAAATCAAGGATTAGTCAGAATGTAGTAAATGAAGAAAAGGCTGTCTCAAAATGAACGAGATGGCCTTTTTTTGTTTAGAGTTCACGAGTTCCGAGGTCCGGGGTACGCGTTCCGGGGTCGCGAGGTCCGGGGTCGCGGGGATTTGATTTCTCGCAGATTTTCGCAGATTGGAAGTCGCTGATATTGTCGCAGATTACCTCCGACCTCGTCCGGTGAGCCGAAAAATAAGTGAGAATAGCGTTAAAATGCCAAAATTGTCCGTAGGACAAACACGTGCATAACCCCCGGATTCATCCGGGGTGGAAATGGGAAGTGCTAATAAAACTCTGTAAGAGTTTCCCTAAACTTTAAATTGTTAAACGCCTACAGCGTTCGAGTGGTCATGATTTCGGCTGCCCCCAATTAAAATTGGGGGTTACGCACGTGGAACTTCTACGAAGTTCAAATCGAGACTTCATTGAGTGAAGCGGGCGCAGTCTTGATTTTTTGGTACTTTTTTATCAAGAAAAAAAAATGGATTTTGGATTAGTAACGAAAGGTAAGTTGACAGTAACAATAATTTTATCTTTTGCATACCCTAATTTTAAAAAATGAATTAGCTTTGCCCTTCAAACTGAACCATCAGAAAAATGAATCTGCAAATCATTCAAAACAAAATCCATGAAATCAGGGGACAGCGTGTTATGCTTGATTTCGATTTAGCCGAACTTTACGGTGTTGAAACAAAAAATTTAAATCTCAGTGTAAAACGTAATATCAAACGATTCCCACCAGACTTTATGTTTCAGCTGACAAATTCGGAATGGGAAAGTTTGAGGTTTCAATTTGTAACCTCAAAACGTGGTGGACGGCGTTATATGCCCTACGCATTTACAGAGCAAGGCGTTGCCATGCTATCCGGCCTGTTAAACAGTGATATAGCCATAGAAATGAATATCTCAATAATGAGAGCATTTATAGCTATGCGTAATTTGATTGCAAACCAATCCATTGATAAAATCTCCCAACTTCAATCCGAATTAATGGAACTAAAAAGTTACATTGAGGACATATTTACCGACTACAACGACATCAATGAAGATACGCGTATACAGTTGGAGTTAATCAACCAAACTTTAGCAGCCTTACAAGCTGATAAAAAACTCACCGACAAACCGAGGAAAAGAATTGGATACTGGACAGGTGATGAGAGGTAAATCAGGACTTGGCGCGATTGAAAACATCGGAGCGAGCGCCTCAGATAACATACATCAGCCCAATGGCAGCGCCTTGAGGTTATATTACCCCTTCACTTCGTCAGAAGTATAGGAAGCGGGCAAATTTCTCAAATTATAACGCGACGCCATGGTTTCACCATAAGCTCCGGCAGAACGAATAGCAATCAAATCCCCGCGTTTGGTTTCAGGCAGGCGATAATCGGTAGCAAACACATCCGTTGATTCACAGATGGGACCGACTACATCATAAGTTTGTGCAGGCAACCCGGAAGACAGGTTTTGTATATGGTGATAGGCTTGATACAAAGCGGGACGTATCAATTCAGTCATGCCGGCATCTAAAATGACATATTGCCTGGTGCTGCCTTTTTTGATGTATAAAACCTTTGAAATCAAGCTGCCACATTGCGCTACTATAGAGCGTCCCAATTCGAAATGTACGATTTGCCCGGGCCTGAGATTTAATTTTTCCCGAAACACCCTGAAATAAGATTCGAAATCCGGTATCAAGTGTGCATCCGGTTGTTCGTAGTTGACACCCAAGCCTCCTCCTACATTGATGTGTTTTAGTTTGAATCCCTTGTTTTCAAAATATAATTGCAACTCATTGATCTTTCCACACATATCTGCATAAGCAGACATATCTGTTATTTGTGACCCAATGTGCACATGCATGCCAATCAGGGCAATATTTCGTAAAACTTTTACCTTTTGCAGCACCTCATCAAGCTCCGACAAATTGATGCCGAATTTATTTTCCTCCAAACCGGTAGTGATGTATGCATGTGTTTTTGCCTGAACATCCGGATTGATGCGCAAAGCTACTTTGGCTGTTTTGTTTTTTTGGGTAGCAAGTTCATGGATGATTTCCAACTCCGGCAAGGATTCCACATTGAAACAAAAAATCCCCTGATCAATGCCTAGATTGATTTCCCAATCAGCTTTACCCACACCGGCAAAAACAATTTTATCCGCAGCTATACCGGCATCTAAAGCAGCTTGCACCTCACCGCCACTTACACAGTCCGCACCGAATCCCATATCCTTTATGATTTTCAGCAATTTGGGATTGGCATTGGCTTTCAAGGCATAGTGCACCCGGAAAGGATTACCGTCAACCTGCTGCTTGACAGAATCTATGGTAGCACGCAACACCTCTAAATCATAATAGTAAAAAGGAGTTGTTAGGTGCTTGAACTGACGTATGGGAAAAATTGTATCAATCATGAATTAAACAATGCATCGCTCAGAGCTTGCAGTGCCGGTTTTTTGTCTTTTGCATTGACAAGGAATGAAATATTGTAGTTGCTGCCGCCGTATGATATCATGCGCACGGGAACATCTTGCAAAGCAGCAACAGCCTTGGCTTGCAGGGCAAAATTATTGGGTCGCAAATCGCCTACCACGCATACAATTACCATATCCTCATCCACAGTTACAGAACCTAATTTTTTCAAATTGTCCACAATTTCACTGAGATGTTTCGTATTATCAATGGTAACGGAAACACCCACTTCGGAAGTTGTGATCATATCAATTGGGGTTTGATAGGACTCGAAAACTTCAAATACCCTTCTCAAAAAACCGTAAGCCAACAGCATCCTGCCGGATTTAATTTTGATGGCAGTAATGCCGTCTTTTGCTGCAACCGCTTGAATGGCAGACTTTTTACTTTTAGATGAGATCAATGTTCCGGGCAATTGAGGTTCCAACACATCTAAAAGTCTGACCGGAATATTATTCAGCTTTGCCGGTAAGATACAGGTAGGATGCAGAATTTTAGCACCAAAATAAGCCAACTCTGCAGCTTCATCAAAATTGAGAAAACGTACCGGCTTCGTGCCTTGTACAAAACGTGGATCATTATTATGTAAGCCGTCAATATCCGTCCAAATCTGAATTTCCTCCGCCTTGATGGCTGCTCCAATCAAAGACGCAGTATAATCACTACCACCACGTTGCAGATTATCTATTTCTCCATAAAAATTTCTGCAAATATACCCTTGTGTTACGTAATATAGTTTACCTGGGTTTTCAGCTAATACTTGGTTCAGATTTTCAGTGATGAAAGCCATATCAGGCTCTGCATTTTTATCTATCTTCATAAAATCCAATGCAGGCAACAAAACAGAGTTTTCACCTATTTCTTCCAAATACAACTGAAACATGGTTGTAGAAATAAGCTCTCCCTGAGCCAATATCACTTTCTCTTCAAAAATGGTAAATACAGCCTGCGAAAAAGTACGTAAATAATCAAAATGTTCACCGATCAATTCTTTAGCTTTCTCTTTATACTTCGCACTTGAGTATAAACCCTCTATATCTTGTTCGTATTTTTGCTCTAAGAGATTGATGCGCTCAATGGCACCTGCAGGATTGTTTTTGTAAAAATAATCTGCAATTTCAATCAGACTATTGGTTGTACCCGACATAGCCGACAAAACCACTATTTTTTGTTGACCATCACAAATCAATTTTGTGACCTCTTTCATCCTCTGTGCCGAGCCAACGGAAGTTCCGCCGAATTTTAATACCTTCATGTTAAATCATTTTTCCTATTACCAATAAAAGGATCGTGAACATACCAAAGAAGTATACACCTTTAAGTAGTTACCGACTGCAAAAGTAATATTTTTTTTGATATTATCGGGCATTTGCTTTACAAGCAGAATTTACATAAATTTGTCAACATTTTCATTTGCTTTATGATTAGGAAATATGTCAACATCATCCTTGCTGCTGTCCTGTTCTCTTTTCAGGTCATAGGTGCAGGAACAAGGGTCAGGGTCAATCAATTAGGGTATCTTCCCGAAGCTGCCAAGCAAGCAATTTTAATCAGTGAATCCGACATCACAGTCAAGGACTTCACCATACACGACGCGCTCACAAATGAAGTTTGCGGACAATTCAACACAGTAAGCCATTGGGGTGAATTTGACAAATTCAACAGTAACTACACTTTAGATTTTAGTGTTTTTAAACAGACCGGAGCTTTTTACATCAAAACCGGTGACACCTACTCCCCCATCTTTTTCATCAACAAGCATCATTTTGCTCACACGACAGATCAACTACTTACTTATTTGCGTTCGCGACGGATTGGCAACAATGTATCCGGAGGTTGGTGGTACGATGCTTCGAACAAAAACAGGAACGCCTCTGTCAATGCGAGTGTGACCTATCAGTTGTTATTTGCTTATAGCAACTATCCGGATATTTTTATTGATGCCTATGACCTTCAAGGAGAAAGGAAACCCAATGGCATTCCTGATGTTTTGGATGAGGCCAATTGGGGACTGGAGTGGCTTTCAAAAATACAATATGAAAGTACACCTGTTGCAATAAACGGAAAATTAGTTGCAGCACTTGCTTTGGGAGCACAGGTTTGTAAAAGTTTTGACACAGCATTTGCTGATCGACTGGCAAATAAGGCTGAACAAATATACCGGTACGCTGAAGAACAGGAAGTCGTTGAGGACTTGTTTGAAATCATCGAAGGTCTTCAAGAAGAAAACTGGAGAGATGACATGCAATTAGCCGCAACACAACTGTATTTTCTGACCTACAACAAGCAATACCTGAAAGATGCTGTTACTTATGGCACATCGGAACCGGTTCCCCCATGGCTGTTTACAGCTTGTGACCCGGCATTGCGATTCTATCCTTACGTCAATTGGAGTCCATATCTTTTGTTGCAAATAGAAAATCCTCAAATAAAAAAAGATTATCTGCACAACATCATGGTAAGTTTACAACGTGCCCGCCTTATTGCACAAGATAATCCTTTTAACATCGGAGTAAATTTTTCAGAAAACTCAAACAATAAAATCATTGCCCTACACAATATGTGTTTAATTTACAAGCAATTAACAAACGACCATCAATTCGTTGATTTGGAAGAATCTCTTTTTAACTGGATTTTCGGTTGTAATCCCTGGGGGATCTCTATGGTTACCGGTATGCCTGATACCGGCACTACACCTTCACATCCTCACATCAAAAGTTACATAGAAACAGATCAAATACCAGTTGGTGCCGTGGTAAGCGGTGCAGTCAATAATACCTGTCTGAAAGATTCGGAGATCGACGGACTCAGTTTTGATGGCCCTTATGAAAGACATCAAACTGAATGGGCTGTTTATCACGATCATGTCAATGATCATGTCACCAACCAACCCAATATTGACGCTTCTGCCGGACTGATACAGTTGCTGGCAGCGCGGGCATCTTCTGTTGAGCGTGATTATCTTTTTAATTATAACCACTATGACTTGGGTGGCATCAACCGTTTCAATCCTGATCAAAAACAAATTCTGATTACATTTACAGCACACCAATACGACGACGGTTTCAGGAAAATTGCATCAACTTTGAAAAAACACAATGTCAAAGCCGCTTTCTTCTTCTCAGGGGATTTCCTAAGGAAATCGAAGGCAAAGAGACAAATAAAGAAACTAAAATCACAAGGCCATTATATCGGTCCTGCCGGTAATCATTATTTTCAACTGACCGACTGGGATAAATCATTAAAATCAGATTTGAACAAAACGGTTTTTTTAAACGATTTAAAAGAAAATTATGCAGCGCTAAAAAAACACGGCATCAGCAAACAACAAGCGCCTTTTTTCAATCCTCCGTTTGAATTATACGACGACAACATTAGTTTTTGGTGTAAAGAAGTCGGAATTCACATCATTCGCTCAACGCCGGGCACCGATTCCAATTTAGATTACACCTTCCCGGAGATGCGAGAGCACTATTACTCCAGCAGGGACATCCTGAACAAAATTATGCAAGTGGAAGACAAATCGGGCTTAAACGGTTATATCCTGCAATTCAATTACGGAACTAATCCGGCAAGAAAGGACAAGCTCTACAAACACCTTGAAAACTTGTTGATGGACTTAAAAAGGGAAGGCTATGAATTTGTGGATATTTTTAAAGCAGTCAAGCTTCATTAGGGTGGACAACGGGATTCGAACCCGCGACCTTCGGAACCACAATCCGACGCTCTAACCAGCTGAGCTATGTCCACCGTATTTTTGAGCTGCAAAGATAACACTGCATGATTTGATTTGCAAGCTTTTTTAAAAAAATAACTTATCTTTGTCTGGTTTTTATTTTTTCGATGAAGGAAGATTCCATAATTGCCAGCAATATATTCACGGAGTTCTTAGTACAACGTAAGCATCGCAGGACACCTGAGAGGTTTGCCATCCTTAGAAAAATTTACACCTTCGACAAGCATTTCGATGCAGAAACCTTGTATAACAGTATGATTGACGAATATCGTGTAAGCCTGGCAACAGTGTATAATACACTCGACTTGCTTTTAGAAGCAGGCTTACTCATCAAACATCAATTTGATGGACAGCCGGCGGAATATGAAAAATCCATAGGCACCACCATTCACAATCACGCGGTTTGTACAATTTGCGGACATGTCAAAGAGTTTACCGATAAAAAGATAAGAAAAGCCGTCCAATCCAAGATGTTTGCCGGATTTGACAGTACTCATTACTCCCTCTATGTGTATGGAGTTTGTAAAAAATGTATGAAAAAAAATAAATAATAAAATTATAATTAATCGTATGAAAGTAGATGTTTTATTAGGTCTCCAATGGGGTGATGAAGGCAAGGGAAAAGTAGTTGATGTATTAACTCCTTACTATGACTTAGTTGCACGTTTTCAGGGGGGACCGAATGCGGGGCACACGCTTGAATTTGAAGGAGAAAAATACGTTTTAAGATCCATTCCTTCAGGAATTTTTCAAGGTGATAAGATCAATGTTATTGGAAATGGTGTTGTGCTCGATCCCGCTTTATTTAAAGCTGAGGTGGAAGCATTGGAAAAATCCGGTCATACGCTGACTGACAGACTGAAAATCTCCAAAAAAACACATTTGATTTTACCTACCCACCGATTGGTAGATCAGGCTTTTGAAGAAGCTAAAGGAGCCGGTAAGATAGGAACTACCGGTAAAGGAATAGGCCCGACTTATACCGACAAAATCGGACGCCGTGGCGTAAGAGTAGGTGATATTTTTCATGATTTCAAAGCAAAATATCAGGCGGCAGTTGACAGACATAGAGCCATATTGGATCAATATAATTTTGAATATGACCTCTCTGCACTTGAAAAGGATTGGTTTGAAGGTATTGAATGCCTCAGGAGATTTGAATTGATTGACAGCGAACATCTGATCAATAAAACGATTCAGAGCGACAAAAAGATTTTAGCCGAAGGAGCACAAGGAACCATGCTTGACATTGACTTCGGTTCCTATCCTTTTGTGACTTCATCCAATACCATTTGTGCCGGCGCGTGCACAGGATTAGGTGTTGCACCCCGTTATATCGGCGAAGTGTATGGTATCTTTAAAGCTTATTGTACGCGTGTGGGTGGCGGACCTTTCCCCACTGAGCTCCATGATGAAATTGGTGATTTGATGCGCAAGAGGGGTAATGAGTTTGGTTCGGTAACCGGTCGCCCGCGCCGCTGTGGCTGGATTGACCTGGTTGCCTTGAAATATGCTGTCATGATTAACGGTGTAACACAATTGATTATGATGAAAAGTGATGTGTTAGACACTCTCACTACCATCAAGGCTTGTATTGCCTATAAAATTGATGGTAAAACCGTGAAAGAATTTCCATTTTCAATTGAAGGAGATTTGGAACCTGTCTACACTGAATTACCAGGCTGGCAAAAGGATATGTCGGGAGTACGCTCTGAAAGCGAATTTCCGGAAGCATTTCGTACTTATTTGAATTTCCTGGAAGAAACTTTAGAAGTACCTATTAAAATTGTATCAGTTGGTCCGGACAGGGTGCAGACGATTATGAGGTAGGGTTTGTTTCAACACTCCGTTATCCAGTAAGAAACGAATCACCTGAAGCACTTTTTGTTTCTTGAAGGGAGCAAGTTTTTGGACAAGTTCTTCCGGAGTAAGAGCAGTGTCGGTTAATGCTTTCAGAACAGCCATTCGGATTTTATCAAAATCAGCATCAGTCACCTGCTGTTCTTGCTTTTTCAAGCAGACATCACATTGTCCGCACAGCTTAGTATTTTTCTCACCGAAATAACTGAGCAGCAACTGATTGCGACATACATTTTGTTCTTTTGCGTAGTCCAATATACTTTTTGCACGGCTCACAAATCGTTCTTTCCGTGAATCATAGGTTTCTTTCCCAAGATTGAGGCGCTCCGGTGCTTCTCTTTCGTGAACATAGGTTATAAAAGGAACTTGTTTGCGTGGTATGTACCGCACAATCCTGTCTTTCGCCAAACCCACCAACTCTTTATACACTTTATCTTTCTCCCAACTGAGCCGGGATGCGATAATATCTTCGCTGATATAAGCCGGCTCGGTAAACAGACCCGTATAAGAGCGCAACAAAACATGGATCAATTTATCCTGATCAGTCGTCAATCGAGTTGAATATAAATCTTCCTTTCCAACAATAAATAAAACTTGGGAAGAATTATCCTGTTCATCGGTCAACTCAAGATAACCTGCCTGTTGTAAAATTTTCAGCGCATTGTGTGTGATCAATACCGGCAATTTGAATTTCATGCAAAAATCTGCCAAATCGAAAGGGAAAACAGCATCCAACCCATAACCCTCAGCGATGATATAATAATCTCCCAAAGAACGATACACCCTGCGAATCATCTCTTTTTCAGGAAAAGTATCCGACACCCGCTTGCGCATTTTAGTTACATCGCCCCCATTAAACAACATGACAGCAAAGGCTTTCTTCCCATCCCTTCCTGCCCTGCCCGCCTCCTGAAAATAGGCTTCTAAGGAATCAGGTAAGTCCATATGGACAACAGTACGCACATCAGGCTTGTCAATGCCCATCCCAAAAGCATTGGTAGCGACAATCACACGAGTCTCATCATTCATCCATCGCTGTTGGCGTACATCCCTGGTTTCGTTCTTCAGACCTGCATGAAAATGCTCTGCCGAAACGCCGTTCTTATTCAAAAAGTCGGCAATTTCTTTGGTTTTCTTCCGGTTGCGAACATATACCACTGAAGTACCACTTACTCTACGCAAAATATGAAGCAGTTGCTCTTCTTTGTTTTCAGTGGTTCTGACAACATAAGCGAGATTTTTACGATAAAAACTTTTTCTTAAGACATTCTTTTCCCGAAAAAGCAATTTCTCTTGAATATCCTCAACCACTTCAGGGGTAGCCGTAGCAGTCAGTGCCAAAACAGGAACATCAGGCAACACCTGACGAATCTCCGCAATTTTCAAATAAGATGGCCTGAAATCATAACCCCATTGCGAAATACAATGCGATTCGTCCACAGCAATCATGCACACCTTCGTCTGTTTTATTTTTTCCAAAAAGATAGACGACCCTAATCTTTCAGGCGAAACATATAAAAATTTATAAGCCGCAAACACACAATTTTCGAGAGTAAGCAAAACATCCTGTCTGGACATCCCCGTGTAGATGGCTGCTGCGGCAATATTCCGTTTCTTTAAGTTTTCAACCTGGTCTTTCATCAAAGCAATCAGCGGCGTCACCACTAAACAAACACCATCCATCGCCAGGGTCGGCACTTGAAAAGTCAGCGATTTTCCACCACCCGTAGGCATCAAACCTAAGGTGTCTTTCCCCGAAGCAATGCTCTGAATGATATCGCCCTGCAATTCACGAAAAGCATCGTAACCCCAATATTTTTTCAGTATATCTAAAAATTTCTGCATGTGGTGTTTTGATGATTTACAAAAGTAATGAAAGTAACGAAAAACGAAAAACGATGAAGAACAAAGAGCAAAGACAAAAGAACAAAGACAAAAACCCCGTAACTTCCCTAACTTCCTTAACTTCTTCAAGAGAACAATAAACTAAAAGCGAATTATCAACACCAACATGACCCCGGAACACGCTACCACGGAACACGGAAACTACAAAAAAACCTCCCCCCATCACAACAATTAAAAAATAATACCGTAATTTTGCGCGTATAATAATCGATCATGCATAAACCACGGTTTCATATCTGTCAATTTCTACTCAGAATTTTACTGCTTTCTGTTGGTTTTTTATCTGTGCCTTGTTTAGCCACTGACTCATACTACTTTTTTGTAGAATTTACCGATAAAAACAACACTACTTTTTCTTTGGATCATCCGGAAGAATTTTTAAGTGCAAAAGCCATCAGCCGTCGCATGGAACAAGGTATCGCTTGTGACTCAACAGACTTGCCGGTCAATTCTGATTACCTGGCGCAACTTACCAACCATGGTTTGAAGATTCACAGCAGCAGTAAATGGATAAACGGGGCTACTGTTTTACTGCAAGATTCATCACTGATGGCACAAATTCGCTTGCTCCCTTTTGTAAAAGCAACTGAATATACGGGTATCAAAACCGAATCTATATCACCGGCACCCGGTAAAATCAACAAATTAATTGAAGAATATGATTATGGAACAGCCGCAACGCAAATAGACCGATTGAATGGAGCAGCTCTGCACAATGCAGGATACACCGGTAAAGACATCATCATTGGAGTGATAGATGCGGGCTTTCGGGAGGCTGACAACAATGTTGCTTTTGACAGTTTACGCTTGCAAAATCGTTTGTTGGGTACAGTGAGTATTATTGATTCAAAGATTGATGTTTTTAAAGAAGATATACACGGTGCCAATGTGTTATCGATTATGGCGGCCAACATGCCTCAGCAGTACCTCGGAACTGCGCCTCACGCTTCTTATTGGCTGATCCAAACCGAATACGTGCCCACTGAATACAAGGTTGAAGTTGATTTTTTAGTTAGGGGTCTGGAATATGCAGACAGCGTGGGCGTCGACGTAGTGAATATCTCTTTGGGATATTTTGAATTCGATGATCCTGCGATGAACTTTACTTACAACGACATGAATGGCAAGCTATCTCGTGCCAGTCGTGCCGCAACCCTGGCTGCCCAAAAAGGAATCATCATATGCAATAGTGCAGGAAATGAAGGTAATTCATCATGGAAATACATCTCAAGTCCGGCTGACGCTGAAGGAATACTTTCTGTTGGTGCTGTTGACACGAGCGACACTATTGCCTATTTCTCTTCTTACGGTCCCAGTGCAGACGGACGTACCAAGCCGGAAGTATGTGCCATAGGTTTAAATACTGCTCTGATCAATAGGTATGGAAATCCAATAACCGGAAACGGAACTTCCTATTCTTCTCCCGTTATTGCCGGCTTAACGGCTTGCTATCTGCAATATTGCAAAGAAAATATTCCACACACTTATGATGTGGAACATATTATTACACATATTATCCGGTCAACCGATAGATACGATCATCCGGATGAGCGTTACGGATATGGCATCCCTGACTTTCAAAAGGCAATGAACAGTATCCTCACGAATGTAATCTACAGCAAAAAAGAGAACGCTTCTCATTCTGTGCATTGTATCCCAGGCTCAAATGATTTGAAAATCACCGTCAATCCCTTTAACACAGGTCGTTCTTGTCAGGTTAATATTTTTACGGCAAACGGGAATTTACGATTTGCACATAAATTTTACGATTCGACGACGATACATTTGAACAATTATGTAGCGGGCATATACTTGGTTCAAGTGATTTCCGTAGATGAGACAAGCTTGACAAAAATAATGATACATTGAAAAAATGAAAATAAAATCTTATTCATTATACGAGCTTACGCAGCATATCAACAGGATTTTCAAGGTCAACTTTGAAGAACCGATTTGGATACGTGCCGAAATCAGTGAGTTTAGAGAAAACCCCAACGGACATTGCTATTTGGAGTTTGTCGAAAAAGATACAGCTACGGACACATTAATTGCCAAAATTAAAGCTACCATTTGGGCACAAACTTACCACATGCTGAAATCCTATTTCGAATCGAACACAGGTCAACCCCTGCGTGCAGGAATCAGTATATTGGTGGCTGTCACCGTTGATTTTCACGATGTTTATGGACTAAGCCTGAATGTAAAAGACATCGACCCAACTTACACCTTGGGTGAATTGGCTAAACGGCGACAAGCTATTATCCGTCAGTTAGAAGCAGACGGCGTAATGGAAATGAACAAATCAATAAACCTACCTGTGCCTGCCAACCGCATCGCCATCATATCTTCCGCTACGGCTGCCGGTTATGAGGATTTTTGCAATCAACTTGACAACAATACAAGCGGATTCATATTTTATAAAAAACTTTTTCCGGCTTTGATGCAGGGTGATCAGGCAGAAACTTCCATTATCAATGCTTTAGACGCTATTTTTGAACATGTAGATTTGTTTGATGTGGTCGTGATAATAAGAGGCGGAGGTGCCACAACGGACTTATCGTGCTTCGACGCCTATGATCTTGCACTGCATTGCGCCCAATTTCCGTTGCCCATCATTGCGGGAATTGGGCATCAACGCGACCTGTCCATTGTTGATATGGTGGTACATACTTCCGTCAAAACACCCACAGCTGCAGCTACTTTTTTAATTGAGGCCATGGAAGGTGCAAAAGGTAAATTGACGGATACGTATAACGCAATTTACCATTTGCTTCGAAATAAACTCAACAATCAACAACAAAGAATTTCCGATATATCCTGGAAAATCAAACATGCTTTGCTCAATAAAACTGCCTCCAAAAAAATATTTTTAGAAAGACAGAATGCCCGGTTGATACAAGCTGTCAGACTTGCCGTCAATCAACAAAAGAACAAATTGGAATTGTTATCCAAAGAAATCGAACATCGCAACCCCATCAAGTTATTAGAAAAGGGCTTTTCTATTACAACTGTAAATGGTAAAAAACTGTTATCTGTAAGCCAGGTAAAACAAGGTGATATAATTAAGACTTACTTGAAAGACGGGGAGATACAAAGTGAGGTGATTCCGGATATCGAACCCTAAGCATCAAAATCGGAACCGGAATCGGAATCGAGATCCGGAACGGATTTGGAAACTTTGACTGCTTTTACTACTTTTGTCCTTCAATTATTAAACAATCGTATCAGGAGTTATTATGAAGGAACAAACCGGGATAGTGCAACAGGCAACCGACAGCATATCACTCAGCACCAATACATTACAACAATTACACCCCGAAAAGATTCAAGAATCTGCCTATAAAATTTCAATATGGTCTAAACAGTTGCTAGAAAACTGGGGCATTCCTGAAGGATCGGTGAATCTCATCAATTTGCTCTTGCAATTATCCATTGTTATTCTCTTTGTTTGGGTGTTTCAATGGGTAACACAAAAGCTGATTACCCTGATCCTGAAGCAGACCAACAAGGTGGAGAAATTTAAATTAAGCAGTTTTTTAATTGAAACTAAATTTCCGCGGTATTTGGCCCTAACGGCTCCTCTTAGTTGGATCAGAGGCAGTATCCCCGTCGTATTTGAATATTATCCCAATGTCATTACCTTCATTTCAAAGGCAACAGACCTTTTTATAGTCTGGATGCTTTACTGGTTGATAAACTCCATCCTCAAGGCACTTGCCAAGCAACTGAAAACCTCCTCGCAATACAAAGACAAACCTATAGACAGTTACTTTCAGGTAATTCGAATCCTTTTGATAATATTGGCCATAGGTGCCACTTTCACTGTCCTGTCCGGTAAAGAACTATCAACATTTTTTGCTGCCATGGGTGCGGCATCTGCCGTCATGATGCTCATATTTAAAGACACCATTCTTGGGTTCGTAGCCAGCATTCAGGTCACTACCAACGACATGGTACGTATAGGTGACCGAGTTACCATGCCTAAACACAATGCCGATGGTAACGTGATGCAAATCTCACTAAACACAGTAAAAGTCATGAATCACGACAAAACCATCTCTACCATCCCAACGTACGCTCTGATTTCTGACTCGTTCCAGAACTGGAGAGGTATGATAGAAGCAGGTGGAAGACGCATTAAGCGTCCCATCTCTTTCAAACAATCATCGTTCAAATTTGTCAACCAAGAAGAAGATTTGAAATTCTACAGAAAGATTCATTCCATTAGTCAATACGTTGATGAAAAACAAGCCGTAATTGACAAACAGAATCAAAAAACCGGGGCAGACACTTCCATTGTCATCAATGGCCAAAGTCTGACTAATATTGGTTTGTTCAGGAAATACGCCGAAGTGTATCTAAAAAACCACCCTGGTGTTCACAAAAAAATGTCTATCATGGTAAGACATTTAGAACCTACGGAAAAAGGACTTCCTTTGGAAATTTATTGCTTTACTAACACCACAGTCTGGGCCGAATATGAAAATATTATGGCTGATATATTCGATCATCTCATTTCCGCCGCTAAATATTTTGATTTAGAGATTTTTGAAGATTTAACCAACGAATAACGAACCAAATTCATTAAAAAAAACAGCAGGTAGGAATAGCCTGTCGGAAAACTTGTAAGACTTTGAACATCTTAGTGGCTCCACTGAACTGGGGATTGGGGCATGCAACAAGATGCATCCCGATCATTCAGCGGCTTATGGCTGACGGACATACTCCCATTGTGGCATCAGATGGGCAGGCTTTGCTGTTGTTGCAACAGGAGTTCCCAAATCTGGATTTCATCGAGCTTCCTTCCTACAAAATTCGGTATAACCGGGGAAAATCTCAAATCACAGCCATATTGAGAAGCCTTCCGGCCATCGTGGCAGCCACTATTCGAGAGCATAACCAACTAAAAAAAACAATTCGAAAACATCATATTTGCCAGGTTATTTCAGACAATCGCTTTGGACTGTGGAACAAGAATGTCCACAGTATATACATGACCCACCAGTTGATGATTAAAATGCCGGATAAACTCAAGTTTTTGGAGAAAACGATTTGGCGAATACATCGTTGGGTGATTCATAAATATGATGAATGTCACATCCCCGACTTTGAGGGCAAAGAAAACCTTAGTGGCGATTTATCACATCTTTATCCTTTGCCGAAAAACGCCCAATTTATCGGTCCTTTGTCACGATTTAAGCTCTCGGTTGCCGATGCTGTTGGGAAACCAATAAAAAAATATCATACGGTTGCAATAATTTCCGGGCCAGAACCGCAGCGCAGTTTGTTTGAGCAAGAACTGATTTCACGGTTTGAAGATGCACAAAAGCCAATATTGTTAATTCAAGGAAAACCTCAAACGACAGACACTTATCAAATTCAAAGATTAATGGGTGACTTTGGAAAAATAGACCAAGTTCCACATTTGGCTTCTCAAACTTTTGCTTATTATTTATTGCATGCCGAAAAGATAATTTGTCGCTCCGGATATAGTACCATCATGGATTTGCATACTTTGAATTGCTTACATAAAGCTGAATTCATTCCCACTCCGGGACAGACTGAGCAAGAATATTTGGCTGAATATCACAAGACAAAAAAAATGAAGAAAGATTTAAAAACGAGGCTGCCTAAAATATAGACAGCCTCACAGATTAACTAAACAAACACATTTTACATCTATCTTCTTCCCGTATTCCTATTAGATTGGCTTGAACTGCTTCTTCCACTGCTGCGTGTCGACTCCGTCTTGCTTTCCGTTCTTGGCTTATCATTATTTCTATTAACAGTTGCCTTACTTTCCGTTCTTGAGTTATCGGTATTCCTGTTAACAGTCGGAGTTGCCTTGCTTTCCGTCCTTGGTCTATCAGTATTCCTGTTAACAGTCGGAGTTGCCTTGCTTTCCGTCCTTGGTCTATCAGTATTCCTGTTAACAGTCGTCCTGCTCTCCGTTCTCGGTCTATCAGTATTTCTATTAACGGTCGGAGTCGTTGTTCTCTCTCTTGCCGGGGTACTTTGCACACTCCTTGTCGGTGTTGCTGTGCGCTCAGTAGAACGCTTAGCCGGTGTTGTATTGATTTGAGACTTAGATTCACCGGCACTGGGAGTGGAAGTCCGTATTTCACGCTGTGGTGTAGTCGTTTTAGGAGTAGTTGGTGTAACTCTTGGTTGAGGTCTTGGTGTTGAAGTGCCCTGATTTAATTGCCTTCTATCTGTTTCCGAACTTCCCGTAATTTTATCTTTAACTTCAGGTTTTCTCCTATCTTGATAATGTTGAAAATATCCCTTGTTTTTGTAATCTCTATTGCGTTGGTCAAAACGGTATCCGGGATTATTCCTCCAAAAATCATTGCGTGAGTAATAATGTATTGTCTGTGTGTACACCGGATATCTCACATGAGTGGTATAATGATAATAATGATTCACATTAACAAATACACTTACATGATTGAAATAATGGTGTATAGGCAAAACGGTTCTCCGCAAGTAAACACGCGGATAATAGCCCCAGTAATACTTAGAAACGTAGATAGTCCCGGGATAATTCCACAACCACCTCACCACACGAGGACGAGTAACAAAGATAGGCTCAATAATATAATCAACGCCAAACAGTGAGGGCTCTCCGATAATCTGAACATATTCTCCATTGTAAAAGTTTCTGCCGACAATGATGGTGGCCACATCCTGGTAGTAATCGTAGTCCAACACCGCCTGTATAAGTATGATATGCTTATTGCGATCATACATCTTAATCACCCTAAGGTAATCCACATAACCGTCATTGTTCAAATCAAGATTCGAAACCTGATTGCGGTAGTCATTCAACCGATATTCAAAATCTTTTATGTTTCTCGATTGGGCAAATACCGTAGCTACAGCCTCAAGATCCAAATGGTCACTTAAATCGTATGAATGAGATACAGACATCGAAACTCTTTGCGCCGTCAGTTGAAGGGGCATCCATACTGCAAACAAAATCAAGGATAATATAATTTGTCTCGTTTTCATAATGGTGTTTTTTAATCGTTTGACAAAATTGCACACAAAACGGGGACTTTTCAATTTTTGTGCCAATTCAGATTACAGGTTGCGAGTTTTGGGTTTTTGTTTAATTTTGCAAAACAGATGAACGTATTAGATTTATATATTGCCATTCCAATTTTATTGGGTTTCGTGATTGGTCTGTTCCGCGGATTAATTAAAGAGACCATTTCTCTGATTATCATCATTGTGGGGATTTTGCTGAGCCGGTTGCTGGCACCAGGCATTAGCGACAAGCTGATTGACTGGTTTAACATCAGCCCGCAAGCCGCTAGACCGCTCTCATTTATCATCGCTTTTTTAATTATAGCTTTGGTGCTGATCATCATAGGAAGAATACTTCACAAAATGCTAAAAATGCTATCCTTAGGGCTTATCAATTCTATATTGGGTGGGATTGTGAGTGCCATCAAATACATTTTGATCGTAAGCGTAATATTGGTGCTGATGGAAACGTTAGACAATAAATTTTCCTTTTTGAGAAACGACTTAAAAGAAGAGTCCATCCTTTATAAGCCCATCAAAAAAGTAGCTCCCGATCTTTGGAGGGAATTTAAAAAGGATACCCAATAGCAATGTGGAAAGCCATATCTTTAAAAGATGAAGGCAATACCCATCTGGATGCCGAAACAATAGCCGGATCATACAATTTGACCCCCATATCCATGCGGAAGATGAAAAAATTAAAATCCATCCTGATACCTAAGCCGTAAGCCAGGGCTATTTGTTTCCAAAACGCATCCAATTTAAACACACCACCGGGCTGATAATCATAATCTCTGATTGTCCAGATATTTCCCGCATCCGCAAAGATAGCTCCCTCCAACACCCAAAACATCTTAGTCCGGTATTCGACATTCATATCCAATTTGATATCGCCCACCTGGTTGTAATCTCTTCTGTTTAAGGTAAAACGTTGGTAGGATCCGGGGCCTAATCGGCTCTCACCCCACCCCCTGACACTGTTCGCTCCTCCGCTATAAAATCTTCTTTCAAAAGGGATGACTTCCGAATTCCCGTAAGGAAATCCCACTCCCAAGCCAACATGGTAAACGAACTTATTGTTTTTGTCTATGATTTGGTGATAGGAAGAATTGATCCTTCCCTGTACATATTGCGAAAAAGGTATATTAAAAGTACGATAGAATCCATCTTCTCCAGCCGGTATATTGAATAATTTATAAATACCATACAGGATATTACCGGCAGATTCAATGCTATAACGATAAGTGAAATAATCACGCAAAGGTCTCGCCCGATTATATCCACTGTAGGACGTTCCATAACTGATGCGCATAATCATGTAATCTTCATAATTATAGGGGTTATACTTACCCGCTCTTAAGAAGGTCTCCTCAAACTCCTGCGATATCCAGGGAAAGTACACGTAACTCACATCCAACAAATCGAAGTTGTGTAACTGTCTGCCCCTGTACCAATTGTATTTTGTGCCGAATCCGATATTGGTAGAAGTAAATTCGCTTGGACGATACTGATAATTAATTAAACCCTTAAATTCGGTAGATCCTTTCAAGCTGCGGCTGTATTCGTCATTAACAAATGGTATGATGGTTTTCGGAACTCGCAGTCCGATTTGACCACCCCACTCCTGTGCTGTCAGATCGCCCTGTTTTTCAAGCGCATATCTCCCTTGCAAAGTCAGAGATTCCGCTCCCCTGAAAAGGTTGCGATGCGTGACACCCACATTTCCGGCTGTACCCCAATATCCCTCTGTAAAAGTAATTTCTGCCTGGGAAGAAAAAGTAAATGTTTTGGCTTCCGCTACGGTAATCAGGCACTGTAAAGAATCAGTCGCCGTTTCGGTAAAACTTATGTGAGTATATTTTACAGGTGGTAAAGCGTTAAATGCTGCATAGGTTCGCTCAACATCAGCATCCGAATATAGAGCTCCCGGCTTAATAAATGTACTTCCCTTCAAGGAATTGAAAGTAAGAAATTTTTTCCTCGGTCCGATAACCCAGTAGTTATCTTCTATTTGCAGAGTGTCAATTTTCTGTGGTTCATCATCAACTATGATGGTGCTGACAGCGGGACTTAAATTAAAAATTACCTTGCTGATGTGATATTGCTTAAACACTGTTTGGTCGAGACTGTCTCCATATTCTTCCAGATAATCCCGAAGGCGCAAGGCGACATCAACCTGATATGCCGCACTATCAGCCGAATAGGCCATATAATCCTTCATGAAATTATAATATCCTCTTCTCCTCATACCGGATGACAATCGGTCTCTCTCGCTATCCAACTGGTAGGAATCAAACAGCATGTTTTTCTGTATCAACGATTGAGAAGAATCTTTTGCCAATTCTTCCAATTCATAAAAAGGAATATCTACTTCATAATTATTAATTCTATAGGGCTTATTGGCGCTAATCTGATAAATAACACGTGCTCTTTTATCCTTTTTATGTACGATGGTGTTGATCCCGGCATTATAATACCCTTTATTGATATGATATCGCAATAGTTGCTGAGAAGAAATATCCGTCAGCATGGAATCCAAAACAACGGGGGGCTGTCCTATGCGTCTCAAAATCCTGTTTGCCCACTTGGTGGTATCCTTTCCCGACAAATTATAAATACCCAATTGCATTCTAAACAAACCTAATATATACGAGTTAGGCGTTTGACGGACAAAATCGGGCAGGTCATTTTTATCGATTTCCTTCGCATCAGATCTAATTTCAACTTTGTCCAACAAATAAGTGCCTTCAGCAATGTGTCTGGTTGGCGAGCATGAAGTAAATAATGCACCTGACAAGCATATCAAAATGAAGAAAAGGGAAGCAAGTGACCGGAGATTTCGTTTCATGCATCGAATTGAAATAATTTAAACGCAAACTTACATAAAATTTCAAAATAACTATGTCTGATTTCGGATTTTTGTTGAGGCTACGAAATATCTTTCTAACTTTACACCGAAAATTCAAGACCATGCTTTCAAAAAACAAAATTAAATTCATCCATTCACTCCAATTAAAAAAATTCAGGGACGAATCCGGATTTTTTATTGCCGAGGGCAGCAAGTTGATCCATGACCTTGCCAACAGTTTTGACTGTAAATTATTGGTTTATACAGGGTCAAAAGAAGAAAAAGGGATACTGTCCATCACGGCTGAAGAGCGTATATTAACTGATGAAGCCGGTCTGCGCAAAGTATCTGCACAAAAGACTCCTGAAGGAATTTTGGCAGTTTTCCGAAAACCTGAGTCTGTAATACCATCAAAAGAGAAGTTGAAAAACCAGCTTTGTTTGGCGCTTGACGATATTCAAAATCCCGGGAATCTCGGCACCATCATCCGCATAGCCGATTGGTTCGGTATCCGTCACATCTTTTGCTCCCTCTCAACAGCTGACGCTTACGGACCCAAAGCTGTACAAGCCACGATGGGTGCATTGGCAAGAGTCCAGGTACATTATGCTGACCTTGCCACATTATTATCTGCATGGAATACAATTAACCCGGGTGAAGACTTCCCCATATATGGTACTTTTTTAAGCGGCAGCAATATCTATTCAGAAAAACTATCCCCCAACGGTATTATTCTGATGGGCAACGAAGGACAAGGCATTTCACCTAAAATTGAAAAACACATTACCTGCAAATTACGAATTCCCAACTTTCCGGAGAACACGCCAACTTCAGAATCACTGAACGTGGCCGTTGCAACGGCAATCGTGTGCTCGGAATTCAGACGAAGGAGTTTCTAAAACAATGTCATCTGACCGGTAATATCATCAATGATTTTGCCTGCATCAGTCTGCTCTTCTTCTGATGGTTTCTTTACATTCTTTTGCTGTTCTTTGCCTGTTTTTTCACTTTTCTTTTCAGGTTTCAAGTCCGGAGCCTGCTGCTTGGCTTGTTTCGCTTGCTTCGTTTCCTTAGCTTGTTGCTCAGGATTTTCATCGTCACCATTTTCATCACCACCGATCAAATCTTCCTCCGTTTCTTCCTGTGCATTAGAAGTATAATTTTCCACCGGCTCCTTGAAACGCAAAGGTTCCAATTCGTTGATCGTTTCAACCTCATAAGTAGTCAGGCGTTTTCCTCTTGCCCTAAAACCTTTTACGGCAATAAACTCCTCCGCATCAACTTCTAAAGTTTTCCTGTGGGCATCGTTGCCACCAAAAACAACTTCAAAACGCGGAAAATCTTGATCCGACAACAAAATAAGCTGTGATTCAGGGTTATCGCCTAAAATATTTTGCGGCTTTTGGGTCGCTTCCAGCTGAAAGCGTTTTAGGTAGCAGTACTGTTGATCGGCATCAAATAAAACCAGTGACCATATCTTATCCGGGTCATATTTTTCAATGACAAGAATATTCTTTTCAAAGTGATTGGTTAACTCAAAATTCGTCATATAATATTCACCGGTAGAGTAGATCACTAAAATCTGGTCATCACTGTGAAATTCGCCCAAATAATCACCTCGTTTATCATAATTGAGACGCAACACATCACTGTCGAACCACACCTCACGCCCACCTAAGGTAGAAGCACCTCTCTGCTTCAACACAATTTTATACACATCATTTTTGGTCAGGATATTTCCTCTTGCCTGACGACCTTTGATGGCAATATCACTGAAATCCTTTTCAAACACCAACTTAGTAAGACGAGGTTTCGGTTTTAAAGTCACACGGATAATTTCGGCTTCCGCATTGGGGTTTGCCGTAAAATAGATGATTTTAGATCCTTCCTTGCCCTGCGTAAGATCATATTCTCTGTCCCTCGTAATACCTCCCACTGAAAAACGTTTCAAATAAAAAGGTCCGGATCTGCCATGCCTGTACACCACATTATACACCATGCGTTTATCGTTCTTTTTGAAAACATTCAAATACAGGATGTTCTTGCCCACAAAAACTTTATCAGCTACTTTCACCACCTTGTAAGTACCGTCTTTAAAGAAAATAATGATATCATCCAGATGGGAACAGTTACAAACAAACTCATCTTTTCGTAAACCGGTACCGATAAAGCCTTCTTCATAGTTCACATAAAGCTTCTCATTGGCTTCAATGACCTTGGTTGCAACAATGGTTTCGAAATTCCGGATTTCCGTCAGCCGCGGATAATCTTTGCCATATTTGTTTTTCAGACCTTCATACCAGAAAATCGTATAATCAACTATATTATCCAACTGGTACTGAACATCTTTTATCTTTTTCTGAAGATTGATCAGAATATCATCAGCTTTGTCGGAATCAAACTTAGTGATTCGCATCATTTTGATTTCCAACAGCTTCAGAATATCTTCTTTGTTTACCTCCCTGATCAGGTCTTTCTTAAAAGGCTCCAATCTTTTATCAATATGGGCAATAGCCTTATCCGGAGAATCACTTTCTTCAAATCCCTTATCTTTATAAATTCTGTTTTCAATAAAAATCTTTTCCAAAGAAGTAAAGAAAAACTGCTCTTCCAGTTCCCCTTTTTGAATTTGTAATTCTAGTTCGAGTAAATCCTTCGTATGATCGCAACTGATGCGAAGCATGTCGCTCACATTCATAAACCGGGGCTTATTATCGTGAATAACGCAACAGTTGGGTGAGATGCTGATTTCGCAGTCGGTAAATGCATACAACGCATCGATGGCCTTGTCGGAAGAAGTTCCGGGCTGCAAATGCACCAATATTTCCACCTCAGCAGAAGTATTATCATCTACCTTACGAATTTTAATTTTCCCTTTATCAACAGCTCTAAGTATCGAGTCAATCAATTTTGAGGTATTCGTTCCAAAGGGAATTTCTGTAATTGCGAGGGTTCTATTATCAACTTTATTGATGGTGGCACGTACTTTCACCGAACCACCCCGCTCACCATCATTATAGCGACTCACATCAATGGCCCCACCGGTCTGAAAATCCGGATACAATTCAAACTCCTCATCTTTCAAGTGTGCGACACAAGCATCGATCAGTTCGTTAAAGTTATGTGGTAAAATTTTCGAATTTAACCCAACTGCAATACCTTCTCCGCCTTGCGCCAACAACAAAGGAAATTTTACCGGTAATGTAATCGGCTCCTTGTTTCTGCCATCGTAAGATAACTTCCATTCTGTCGTTTTGGGATTAAAAACAGTATCTAAAGCAAATTTTGAAAGGCGGGCTTCAATATAACGGGGTGCTGCGGCTCCGTCACCGGTTAAGATATTTCCCCAGTTACCCTGACAATCAATTAACAAATCTTTTTGTCCAAGTTGTACCAACGCATCTCCGATAGATGCATCACCGTGCGGGTGGAACTGCATGGTATGCCCGACTATATTGGCCACTTTGATATAACGACCGTCATCCAAACGCTTCATCGAATGCAAGATACGTCGCTGAACAGGTTTCAAGCCATCATAAATATTGGGCACAGCCCTTTCTAATATTACATAAGATGCATAATCCAGGAACCAATTCTGGTACATGCCCGCCAAATTATACTTGGCCGGTTTATCAGCTATTTTCGGTATAACGTAATTCGAATGTGTTTCGGAAATATCCTCATCTATCTCTTCCTCTTCACTTATATTGACAACATCATCCGTATTGTCAATACCATCAAGCTCTTCATTTCGTTCAGGAAGTTCTTTTTTCCCTTGCAAATCATCCATAATTTCCCCTTTACTCATACAATAAACCTCATTTTAAAATTCGACCTACAAAAGTAACAAAAAATTCAGTAACTTTGCGTTCGATTTTTAGTATTGAATTGTTGAACAAAGAACAAAGAACAAAGAACAAAGAACAAAGAGCAAAGACAAAAGAACAAAGAGCAAAGACAAAAGAACAAAGTGTCATGTCCTGAAATAGGTTTACACCTAAAACAGGACAGATTATGACAAAAAAACAGAGAACAGTAGTACGGTACAGCGATTGTTTTAAATTGCAAGTAGTAGAAGAGGTTGAAAAGAATGGTTTAAGTATTGGGGCATGTCGTCAAAAATATGGTATTGGTGGTGCCTATACTATTCAAAAATGGCTTCTTCAATTTGGTAAACAACATTTATTAAACAAAATTGTTCGCGTGGAAACAAGAGAAGAAATAGACGAATTAAGGCGTCTTCGATCAGAGAACAAAGCTTTAAAAGAGGCATATGCAGAACTTTCTCTGCATCACAAATGTTCGGAAAAGGTCATAGAAGTAGCAGATGAACTTTTTGATTTGGATTTAAAAAAAAAGTACGAACAAGAGTTATCGATTTACTTCAAGGGGAAGAAGCGGTAGTGTCCCTGTGTGGATACTTTGGCATAACCCGTCAGGCGTTTTACAAAAGCAGGAAGCGTGTTGAAAAGGAGGAGCTTAAAGAGGCTCTGATTGTTGAATTGGTTCAAGAGAAGAGACGTGAGTTGCCACGTTTGGGTGGTAAAAAACTCTATCATTTGCTTCAAGAAGATTTATCTGCAATTGGCAAGATAGGTAGAGATAAGTTCTTTGATATACTCGGTCAAAATGATTTGCTTATAAGGCCGAAAAAGAGTTACACTAAAACGACCAACTCTTTTCATCATTTCCGTAAGTGGAAAAATCTGATAAAAGACTTGGCTGTAACGCGTCCAAATCAGGTATGGGTTAGTGACATAACCTATATACGGACACTTACAGGATTTGTGTATTTATTTTTGATAACGGATCTTTATTCCCGCAAGATAGTAGGCTGGTCATTAAGTCGCAGTTTGAGTATTGAAGGCGGGATTGATGCTCTGAAGATGGCACTTATTAGTTGTGTGAATAAACTTGAGTCGTTGATACATCACTCGGACAGAGGTATACAGTATTGCAGTAAGGATTACGTAGAGATGCTTCAAGAGGCTGGAATAGACATCAGTATGACCGAAGAGAATCATTGTTATGAGAATGCCGTAGCAGAGCGTGTTAACGGCATATTAAAGGATGAATTTTACTTGGATGCTACATTTAATGATTTCGAACAAGCTCTTTCAGCCACCGAATCGGGAATAAGAAATTACAACGAGAAACGTCCGCATTGGTCATTGGATCTGCGAACTCCATCACAGGTTTACAATCAATCGGGAGCAGCATAAAATAAAAGAAAAACAAAAAATTATTTTTTGAAAATGGTCGCAAATATAAGTCGAAAGCTAAATCAAGTAAAGGTCAAGCCCCACGGGTTTGCTAAAAAAATCTCCATCCGTCAACTGCCGGATAGTATTTTTTTGCAAAACCTTGACTTAATTTACCTTTCTAACTTGACAAAACGGCTATCAATTTCAAAAAAAGAAAAAGAAATAAGTATAACAAAATGTGTAAACTTTTTTTAGGACGAGACAAAGACAATTGGTGGTTGGTGATTGGTGATTTAGTATTCTAACTTCTCTAACTTCCCTAACTTCTTTAACTTCTTAACTTCCAAAAAAACTTCCAAAAAAAAATAACTCAAATAATAAATAAATATGGTTTCTTCTCAGAATGATGTTTTTAGAAAGTTGATTGCCCACTGCAAAGAGTATGGTTTTGTATTTCCTTCCAGCGAGATATATGATGGATTGGGAGCTGTGTATGATTACGGGCAGAACGGTGTTGAATTGAAAAACAACCTGAAAAAATACTGGTGGGACAGCATGGTGTTGTTAAACGAGAATGTGGTTGGCATTGATGCGGCCATTTTCATGCACCCTACCACCTGGAAGGCTTCCGGACATGTGGATGCCTTCAACGACCCCTTGATTGACAACAGAGATTCCAAAAAGCGCTATCGTGCTGATGTACTGATAGAGGACTTGTTAGCTAAATACGATGATAAAATTCAAAAAGAAATAGAAAAGGCTGCCAAACGTTTCGGAGATAAGTTTGATGCTGAAATGTTCAAACAAACCAATCCGCGCGTGTTGGAAAACCAGGCAAAGCGTGATGAAATACATGCCCGGTTTGTAAAGGCGTTGCATGATAATGATTTAACTGAGCTGAAAGCCATCATCGAAGACAACGAGATAGTTTGTCCCATCAGCGGCACCAGAAACTGGACAGATGTCCGGCAGTTTAATCTGATGTTTTCCACTGAAATGGGTTCTACATCAGAAGGTGCCACGCAAGTGTTTTTACGTCCCGAAACCGCACAAGGTATTTTTGTAAACTTCCTGAATGTTCAAAAAACCGGCAGGATGAAAGTCCCGTTTGGCATTGCGCAAATAGGAAAGGCTTTCCGCAATGAAATTGTCGCCAGACAATTTATTTTCAGGATGCGTGAATTTGAACAGATGGAAATGCAATTTTTTGTGCGACCCGGGGAAGAACTAAAATGGTATGAACACTGGAAAGAAGTTCGTTTACGCTGGCATCAGGCATTGGGCTTGGGCGACCACAAATACCGTTTCCACGATCACGAAAAATTAGCACATTATGCCAATGCTGCAACCGACATTGAATTTGAAATGCCCTTTGGTTTCAAAGAAGTGGAAGGTATTCATTCACGAACTGACTTTGACCTGGCAAGTCATGAAAAGTATTCCGGGAAAAACCTTAAATACTTCGACCCGGAACTGAATCAATCTTACGTACCTTATGTAGTTGAGACTTCTATCGGATTGGACCGTACCTTCCTGTCCATTCTAGCAGGAACATATACGGAGGAGACCCTGGAAAACGGAGAAAATCGCGTGGTCTTAAAACTGCCACCTGCACTGGCTCCGGTTAAAGTTGCCATATTACCTTTGATCAGAAAGAGTGGTCTCCCCGAAAAAGCACAGGAGATCATGGACATGTTGAAATTTGACTACAAATGTTTCTATGATGAAAAAGACTCCATCGGCAAGCGCTACCGCCGTCAGGATGCCATTGGAACACCTTTCTGCGTTACCATCGACCATCAAACCATAACTGACAATACGGTGACAATTCGTCATCGCGACAGCATGGAACAAGAAAGAGTTGCCATAGAAGCTTTATCCGAAATTATTGGAAAATCAACAAGCATCAAAGAATTACTGAAAAAAATTTAATTATCAATCATTTATTCATAATATTAAAAAAATGAAAAAAACTATCATTTTACTTTTAACTGTGGTTTTAGGAATAACCGGGTTAAAAGCACAGCTGTCTTTTGGTGAGGCAGAAAATTTAAATGCCGGATGGAAATTCATGTTAGGAGACTCAGACCAGGCAATGAAAATCAGTTATAATGCCAACAGGTGGCAAAATGTTACGCTTCCGCATGACTGGAGTGTAAAGGGAGTATTGAGTCCCGGCAACGCAAGTTGCACAGGTTATTTACCCGGAGGAATCGCCTGGTATAGAAAAAATATTCACATTCCGGCGAGCAAAGCAAATGAAAAAGTTTACATTTATTTTGAAGGCGTTTACAATCGTAGTAAAGTATATGTAAACGAACAATTGGTAGGAGAACGTCCAAACGGATACATCTCTTTTGCTTACGACATTACCAATCTGGTAAAATTCGGTGAAGATAACTTAATCGCTGTTCGGGTAGATCACAGTCGCTCCGCAGATTCACGCTGGTACACAGGCTCGGGAATTTATCGGGATGTGTGGCTGGTAACTGCTAATCCTATACACATCGCTCAATGGGGTGTTTATGCTTATCCTGAAGTAAAATCGGCTAAAAGTGCTGTATTGAATATTGAAACTGAAATTGACAACGAAAGTGCTGAAGATGCCAATCTCTCGGTTGTGAATGAATTGCGCGCCGCCGACGGTAAAGTAGTTGCCAGCAATACAAAAAAACTGAAAATTGCAGCAGGAGGCAGCAGTACCTTAAAACAATCACTGAACATCAAAAACCCCGGTCTGTGGAACATTGACAATCCTACTTTATACACTTTGGAAACTAAAGTATATGAAAAAGGCAATCTGATTGACCAAAACTCCATGCAAACAGGATTCCGCACCTTTACGTTCGATCCAAATAAGGGTTTTGCATTGAATGGTACATGGATGAAAATGAAGGGCGTGTGCATTCACCACGATTCCGGCGTGCTGGGTGCAGCATCTTATAAAGAAGTTTGGAGAAAACGTTTATTGAATTTGAAAGAAATAGGTGTCAATGCCATCCGAACCAGTCACAACCCGCAAGCTACACATCTCTATGAGCTTTGTGACGAACTGGGACTTTTAGTAATGAACGAAGCTTACGACGAATGGGAGTTCCCAAAGCGTAAATGGTTAGAGGGCTGGAACGTAGGTACGCCCGGTTTTGAAGGTTCATATGATTTCTTTGAAGCTTGGGGTGAAAAAGACCTGGAGGACATGGTCAAAAGAGACAGAAATCACGTTTCTATCTTTGCCTGGAGTATCGGTAATGAAGTAGATTATCCGAATGACCCCTATTCCCATCCTATCCTGGACGGTGACGGAGGTTTTACGCAACCCATGTTCGGCGGATATAAAAAAGATGCACCCGATGCGATGCGTCTGGGTGATATTGCTGAAAGACTGGCGAAAGTAGTGAGAAAATATGATCCTTCACGTGCAGTAACCGCCGGTTTGACAGGTGTAGCCATGTCAAACGAAACCGGATATCCTGCCGCATTGGACATTGCCGGTTACAACTACACGGAAAGCCGCTACGAGACCGATCATGTAAAATATCCGGATCGCGTTATTTATGGCAGTGAAAACCGTCACGACATGGCAGCATGGAAAGATGTTAGAGACAAAGAACATATCTTCGGACAATTTCTGTGGACAGGCATCGACTATTTGGGTGAATCCGGAAGATGGCCTTCCAGAGGATTTTATTCCGGTCTGTTGGATTTAGGTGGAAACATCAAACCGCGCGGTTATTTCCGTAAAGGCCTTTGGGCATCGGAACCTACGGCTTATATCGGCACCTACCCTACCCCGGGACGCAGAGGAAGCAGAGCAGGCAACCAGGACGTTTGGTCTGCATTAGAAGCTGAACAAGCCGGAGGCTATGTTGAAAGAGTTCCGTCTATGGATGCATGGCCAATCTGGAACTACAATGATGGTCAGTCCATACGCGTTGTAACCTACACAAATGCCGCTAAAGCACAATTGGAACTGAACGGGAAAACAGTGGGTCAACTTAAAGATTATAACGACGATACCGGTATTATTTATTGGGATATTCCTTACGAAAGCGGAAAATTGGAAGTGATCGGATTCGACAAGGACAATAATGAAATAGTGCGTGAATCAATTGAATCTTCAGGACGTTCCCACGCATTGAAAATAGTTGCTGCCGACGAGCAAATCCAAAAATCCGGTGGTGTTGCAAAAATCTTATTACAGGTGGTGGATGAAGACGGAAAGCTTGTAATGCTTTCGGATGATGAGGTAACTTGTCGCGTGAACGGACCAGGCAGGTTACTTGGCTTGGAAGCCAGCAACAACTCAGACATGGGAAATTATACCGACAACGCACAACGTGTATATCACGGTCACCTGGTTGCATACATCCAATCTACTACTGATGAAGGAACAATCAGAGTCTCCTTTACCGCTCCCTGGTTAGAAGGTGCTCAAACCGAAATCGTTATTGAATAAAAAGGGGATATTCGTTTAATTCAAATTTTAGAGCAAGACTGATAAAGATCTCATCATATCAGTCTTGCTTTTTCTTTTTTTTGAAGTTTTTCTCTTTGATATAGGCATATGTCCAACCCCAGATTACTTGACTATCAGTTTTTGTACAAGATTTTCTTGACTGTTGAACAATCTAACGAAGTACACACCCGACTCCAACTCTGAAATATCGAGGGTTTGCTCTGTTTCATTTAATCGTGTTGATCGCACAACCTGACCCTTCAAGTTAACAATATGCAGCTCAGTTTCATTGAGATAGCTGTGATTATTGTAACTTATATTGATCGCGTTGGAAGCCGGATTAGGATACACCGTCATGAAACCGGCCACGTGTGCAGTGTACTCCATTACAGAAGTTACATTCATCAAATTTTGAATCTCATCAGCAGGCAAAACATAATTGTATATTCTAAAATCATCTACATAACCTGAAAACAAAGGATCAGGATATTGACTTCTTCCGATATAATTCAAAAGAGGATTGAAATCCGAAGGTTTAATGGTAAAACCGTCAGATTCAGCGGCTACTTCTCCGTTTACATATATGCGAGCGGTATCATTGCCTAAAGTCACCGCCACGTGTGACCATCTTGACAATATCAAGGGATCGGCATCCAATCGTTGTTCTTCACCACCGTTTTTGATGGCGAATCTGAACTTTTTCGTATCCGTACGACTTGTGAGAAACATATTCTCGGATTCTCCGTTGCCAAAATCAAAAATTCGTTGCCATTGCACTGAAGATTGCGGATAAACCCAGGTTGCGATAGTAATCTGATCAAAGTTTGCCACGGTTGGGGGAAGTTGAATAGAATTGGCTCTATTGAGATTAACTGCTCTATTACCAACTTTCCCGGTCACATATCTTGGTGTCCCGACAAAGGAGCCATGCAACAAATTCTCCGTCTCATCCAAAGCATTGTTTTCAAAAGTGTAATGTGCTACCAGCCTGTCCCCTCCTGTTACCTCAGCAGAAACCCCATTGGAATATTCAGACCTGTTCAAGGACCTATCAATGGCTTTTACCCTGTAATAATAAGTTCTGCCTGCTGATACTGTGTTATCGACAAAAGCAAGAGTCTTTACATCACGGGCAATGGTTTCATAATCCCCGTCCGAAGCATCACTACGAAAGATGATATAGCTATCTACATCCCCACCAACACTATCCCACTCCAACCGAATAGAATGTCCTTGTGCAACAGCACTCAAATTAGCAGGTGATGCAGGGGCATCAAACTCAATGGGTGCATCTACAGGTAAAAAGCGCCATTGCTGGCTATGATGACCGGTCAGGTCATGGTGCACAAGAGGGGCTGTGTTTTGAGTAGAATTATTGGAGATAGTAGCGCACTTCGCATTGAAACGGCTTCGTATGTAAAACCAACCATCCCCGGCATACTCCAAATACCACTGCTGATTAACACTCTTGTTATCCTCCCACATCATGATATTACCGTTATTTTCGAGTGAAAAATTAAGAATATCCAACGTATTTCCGCTATTGACTGCCGTAATCGTAAAATAACTAAAATCACCACCTACGCGGGAATCAACAGGGACAACATTCCATTGCTGATGTCTGGCGCCTGCTCTATAATTATTTTGTCTCACATTTGCTCCCGTCTGAGTTGAAGCATTTGTCACTTCCATAACCTTTTGGCTATTGCGGTTTACTAAAACATATGTACCATCTATCACCGGTTGAATGTCATCTCCCCAACTAATATTTACCACACGTTCAGCATTGGTCTGCCCCTGCTG
>Ga0116161_1000952_pt1 | contig 31526 bp, 37 predicted proteins | sample AD_JPNAS3_MetaG_FD_89877 | JGI IMG/M metagenome (GOLD analysis project Ga0116161, IMG submission 89877) | Active sludge microbial communities of municipal wastewater-treating anaerobic digesters from Japan - AD_JPNAS3_MetaG | ecosystem: Engineered > Bioreactor > Anaerobic > Digestate | place... | reverse complement strand
TTTTCAAGCATCAAGCTGTGATTCTGTCCAAAGATTTGCACTGTGCGAGTCGATATACAAGGCTGTTGCTCCAGGGTATCTACAAACTCATAGTTGCGTCACATTTTTCTCCTTATATGCACCTATTCATTTCAATAGAGGTGATGAAATTGGAAAGACCAAAGGCCCCGGCAGACAAGGTAACCCTTTGGACAAGGCAGAATATAAGAAGTCTGGAGGATTTAAAAAACGCGGGTGTTATCAGAATTAAAAGAAAACACCTGGAGGAAAAGTTTGATTTGATAGCAGGCTATATCATTAATTTATATGACTGGTTTGTCGATGCTGCGGACAAAATAGTCCCCAGACCAAAGGGGGTAGAGTATCCGATTTGGTGTTCCATAAGCGAAGAGTATATGCTCAGGCCTACCGATACTGAGATCGTATATGTGCTGGAGGTGGAAGAGTCAGAGGTTATATATTTCGACGGCTCGAAATGGGATTATGTACTCAATCACCATTATGTACCGAAGGATGAAATGGATTTGGAAGAGTATGAAAAGGATATTTTGAGCAAAGGATTCAGGAATTCTTACTCCTTTCTTGATGCCAATACGACACATTTTTATCCGGAAGAAAGAAAAAGGGTAATGGACAGTTGGGTAAGGGTATTTGAAACGGATCAATGGGATGCTTTCAGGATTCAGGCAAATATATGGGAAATCAGACCTGAAATGATAAAGGATATAATATACAGTCAACTTCGTTTCTGAATGACAGCTAATAATATTGAAAGGAGCGTCACAGACTGCCTATTCGGTAGTTCTGCGACGCTCCCTTTGTTCTTTAGAACATGTTGTAAATACCAAGGGTATGCATTTTTTCATATTCCTTGAGAAGCACGTCGTACATACTGATATCCATTATGTTGCATAAGGCTGCGATATAAAACAGATTATTGCCCAGCTCTTTTTCTATAACATCTCTGCAGTTTGGACACAGGCTTCCCTTTAAATGGGTATCCATATAGTACTTCAGATCTTGCAATGTTACTTTATCATCATAATTCTGTTTTTTTGAATTAATTTCAATACACCCACAGGAGGTTACTGCCTTAACTACTGCCCTATTTACCCTTGACTGTGATTCCTGATACTTTGTCAGCACGTCAAGAATACTTTTGTGACGGACCAGGAGTTCTCCTACGCTATCCTGGAAGTGATCGTACAGCAAATCTTTCATTAGGTATCACTCCTATATTAAAGTAAACATAAAATAGTATCAAAACCGGTAATATTGAAATACTGCTTCAGTTTTGTTCTATATTCATTATAAGTATACGGAATTCCAATGTCAATTTATTATTGCAGCAGGACATCCTATTAATTGTGGAAAGTTATGGTAATCAATAAAACAGGTTTATATCCGGATAAACCCGATAGGGGGAAAAATTGATGTTTAGCATTGGTGACAAGGTTTTTTATCCCCGCCATGGAGCCGGGGTTATTGAAGGCATAGAGGAAAAGGAAGTTCTTGGCGAAAAGCTCAAATATTATGTTATTAGGGTCGCTTTGAAAGATATGAGCGTAATGGTGCCAATTGATAAAACTGAAACTCATGGAATAAGGGATATAATGTCCGGGGACAGGATTGCCGATGTATTTAATATATTGTCCGGCGAAACAGGCCGTATGTGCAAAAACTGGGGCATAAGATATCGGGAGAACGAGGCAAAAATAAAAAAGGGTGATATTTTTGAAATATCAGAGCTTGTGAAAAACCTTACGGTTGCAGACCGGGGGAAAAAGCTTTCTACCAGTGAGAAAAGAATGCTCGAAAATGCCAGGCAGCTGTTTATAAGTGAGCTTATGCTTATTATGGACGAATCCTATGAAAATATGGAGGCGGTAATAGAAAACGCTATTAAATAATCCATCGGGCACAGAAATGTCCTAATAATACAAATTTATTCAAATTAATCGGTAATTGTTATTCTTTAATATTAATATATTTGATATAATATATATGGCTTATAATTGCTTAAAAAGCATCAAACTGGATATACTTTAAAAAGGAGGTGATGTTTCATATGAGAAAAATTATCGTTTGGGTGCTGATGGTTTTGGGAGCTGCCATGGGTTCGGAGGCAGCATACCTTCTAACTAATTACTTTGGGTTTACAAAGTTATTCGGTTTTGATTTTTCCGGTACTAATTCTATTGTTTTGATATTGCTTAGCGGGGTTATCGGCGGAATTATATTTTATTTTATATCTTCCTGGCTTATCAATATAGGTAAGGAGTCTACCACAAAGGTTGAGAGAATGCTTCAGAAAATTCCTACCGGTGAGATGTTGGTTGGCGCAGTGGGACTGATTATTGGTCTTATAATTGCTTACCTTATCAGCAGTGGTCCCATAAAGCTTATACCTTTCGCATGGTTGGGAACCTTATTGTCAATTCTGGTATATTTACTTCTGGGATATCTGGGTGTGAGCATATCAAGTAAAAAGAGAGAGGATATTTTGTTGTTGCTTCTTCCCTGGAAGAGGCTGGCGCAAAAGGATAAGGAGAAATTGGCCGCCAAGGCAGGAAATGTTGTGCAGCCCAAGATTCTTGATACCAGTGTTATTATAGATGGAAGGATAGCGGACATATGCAAGACGGGATTTGTTGAAGGACCGCTTATTATACCGGCATTTGTTCTTGAAGAACTCAGACATATTGCCGATTCGTCCGATGCCCTTAAAAGAAACAGAGGGCGCAGAGGCTTGGATATACTGAACAGAATACAAAAAGAGCTGGACATCAACGTAGAAATTGTTGAAAAGGATTTTGAAGAGCTTTCGGAAGTTGATACAAAGCTTTTAAAACTGGCACAGTATATGAGCGGAAAGGTAATAACCAATGATTACAATTTGAACAAAGTGGCGGAATTCCAGAGGGTGCCTGTTCTTAACATCAATGAGCTGGCAAATGCTGTTAAGCCTGTAGTATTGCCAGGTGAAGAAATGACAGTACAGGTTATCAAGGATGGCAAGGAGTTTGGTCAGGGGGTAGCATATCTCGATGACGGAACTATGATAGTTGTTGACGGTGGAAAACGTTTTATCGGTGAAACCATTGAGGTAATAGTGACCAGTGTGCTTCAGACTGCAGCTGGGAGGATGATATTTGTCAAACCAAAATCGGCTGAGGATAAGGTGTCGTAGGATTAATACCCTAAGCAGACTAATATGCCTGCTTAGGGTATATACTTAATATATCATCAGTGGGGGTTTTTGAGTTATGAATACTGCAATTATACTTGCTGCAGGAAAGGGCACCAGAATGAATGCAGGAATAAACAAGCTGTTTATGCTTCTTAATAACAAGCCGCTTCTGGCACAGACTCTTGAGGCCTTTAACAACTGCAAGGCAATAGACAACATAATTCTTGTTGCAGGCAGGGAAGAGTTGCAGCTATGCAAGGAACAAATACTTGATCCTTATGGTTTTGACAAGGTGGACAAGTTGGTATGCGGCGGAAGTGAGCGTCAGCAGTCAGTTTTCAACGGCATAAAGGAGTTGGGAGAAAATTGCAGTGTTGTAGCTATTCATGACGGAGCCAGACCTATAATAACGGAGGATGTCATTGAAAGATGCATAGAAGGGGCAAGAGTTTATGGAGCAGTCTCTGCAGGTGTTCCGGCAAAGGAAACCATTAAGCTGATAAATGAGGAAAGCTTTGTGGAATATACTCCGGAACGGGGAAGAGTATGGATTACGCAAACACCCCAGGCATTTAAATCGGATATTCTCAAAAAAGCCCATGAAATAGCAGCTGCAGAAGGTATATCAAGCACTGATGATGCATCCCTCGTTGAACGTATGGGGATAAAGGTTAAAATGATAGAAGGCAGTTATGAAAACATAAAGGTTACGACTCCCGAGGATATAATAATTGCCGAAACAATAATAGGCAAAAGGACTGAATAACAATATGGGGTGGTAAGATGACCGGATTCAGGGTAGGTAACGGCTATGATGTACATAAGCTTGCGGAGGGCAGGAAGCTTGTCCTTGGAGGCGTGAAAATTGACTATGAAAAAGGTTTGCTCGGACATTCGGATGCGGATGTGCTTGTTCATGCAATTATGGATGCGCTGTTGGGCGCCTGCGGCGAATCTGACATAGGGAGCCATTTCCCTGATGACGATATGCATTATGAAGGGATATCAAGCCTTGCTTTACTGGATAAAGTAAAGAGTATTGTTAGAAGCAAGGGATATATAATAGCAAATATTGATAGCATCATAGTGGCACAAAAACCCAGGATTTCACCGTATGTAGATGAAATGAAGGCAAATATTGCAGACCTATTGCAGCTCGATAAGGATTGCATAGGGATTAAGGCGACTACCCCGGAAGGCTTGGGTTTTACGGGCAGGGGGGAAGGGATTGCCGCTTATGCAGTGGTGTGCATATATAAATAAGGGGTCATTTAGTATCTACCAAAAGGCAGGTGTAAAGCATGTTCGTATTCAGAAGAAAAAGCAGCGGTAATAAATATACGTTTATTTCAATTATTATAATAATTGCTGCCTTATATGTGCTCAGGCTGACATCCCCTCAAAAAGAAACGGCATATCCCGATATCATTCATTATAATGATCTAGGGTACAAATATGTTGAAACCGTAAGGAGTTCGCCCTTCATGTATACAAGGAAGAGGCCGGTCTGCGAGGAGGGTTATATAGTGCTTGCCCGCAGGGGTGTGAGCATTGCCGAAGAGGCCTATATATACGGAGGGCGTATGAAATACAGGCGATATAAGGTTATAGAAGAGTGAACAATACATTCATATATAGGAGGTATTATAAGTGAAGCTGTACAACACATTGACAAGAAAGAAGGAAGAATTTGTACCTATAGTGCCCGGGAAAGTAAGAATGTACTCCTGCGGACCAACGGTTTATGGCTATGCACATATAGGCAACATGAGGTCTTACATATTTATGGATATACTCAGGAAGGTTCTGAAATACAATGGTTATGAACTTAAGAGCGTTATGAATATCACAGATGTAGGGCATTTGGTTTCAGATGCAGACGAAGGTGAGGATAAGCTGATAAAAAGTGCCAGGGAACAGCAGAAATCCCCTTGGGAGATTGCAGAATATTATACGGATATATTTTTCAGAGATATTAAGGCCTTAAATATTGAGGTGCCGGATATAGTTCCCAAGGCAACGGACCATATAAGCGAGATGTTGGAATTTGTAGAAGGACTTGTGGATAAGGGCTATGGATACGAAACAAGTGACGGGATATACTTTGATATAAGGAAATTCAAGGGCTATGGGAAGCTTTCCAGGATTGATCTTGAAGGGCAGCAGGCCGGGGCCAGGGTTGATGTAAACGATGAAAAGCATCATCCGGCAGATTTTGCACTCTGGAAAAAGGCCTCAAAGGAGCACATAATGCAATGGCCCAGCCCGTGGGGAATGGGTTATCCGGGCTGGCATATAGAATGCTCTGCTATGGGAAGAAAATATTTGGGGGACTTATTTGATATTCACACCGGAGGTGTAGATCATATTCCGATACACCACGAGAATGAGATAGCCCAATCTGAGGCATTGCTTGGCAAGCCTGCGGTAAATTACTGGGTCCATGGAGAATTTCTTCTTGTCGACAATGGGAAAATGTCAAAAAGCCTTGGCAATACATATACATTAGATGATTTGACGGCTAAAGGCTTTGACCCGCTGGCATTCAGATATTTCTGCCTTAATGCCATATATAGAAATAAGCTCAACTTTACCTGGGATGCGCTGCAATCGGCTCAAACCGCATTGGACCGTTTGTATGAGGGCGTTTTAACCCATAAGAACGGGGCTGACGAAATTGAACCCGGCGTTGCGGAAGCATTTATGAAAGAATTCGAGGAAGCAATAAATGATGACCTTAATATACCCAAGGCAATGAGCACGATATGGAATATTATCAGGAATCCGAAAAAATCCAAAGAGCTTTTCCAATTGCTCATTGAGATGGATAAAATCCTTGGACTTGATATTGACAAGGCAGACAAGAAAAATGCCGATGCAGACCCAATAACTGAGGAAATCCGTAAGCTTATTGAAGAAAGACAGAAGGCAAGGAAAGAAAGGAACTGGACGCTGGCTGATAAAATAAGGGATGAGCTCAAGGTAATGGGTATAGTGCTTGAAGACACTCCGGACGGGGTAAAGTGGAAAAGGGTATAAGGCTCAGGAAAGAGGAAAAGAACTATGCTTGATATTCTTTTATATGTTATTACAGGTCTTCTTGCAACAAACTTAATTATATTGATAATCATAATGAAAAACAGTCCTGCAGACAGGATTATCAAACTTGAAACCTGCTTTGAGACTATGGAAAAGGATGTTGACAAACTAAACAGGACAATTATGGATGAGATGCTCCGAAACAGAGAGGAGCTTGCAGGCTCGATCAAAGTCTTTAATGGGATGATTACATCTCAGATGTCGGAAATATCAGGCTTGCAGCGCAGTCAACTGGACATATTTTCTCAACAGCTGGCAAATCTTACACAGGCAAACGAATACAGACTTGAAAAGATGCGGGAGACAATAGAGGAAAAGCTGAAGTACTTGCAGGAGGATAATAATAAGAAGCTGGACCAGATGAGGGCGACAGTAGACGAAAAGCTGAATGCCACACTGGAGCAAAGACTTGGTGAATCTTTCAGACTGGTGAGTGAAAGATTGGAAATGGTACATAAAGGGTTGGGAGAAATGCAGGCTTTGGCGACCGGCGTAGGGGATCTTAAGAAGGTGCTCACCAATGTAAAGACCAGGGGTACCTGGGGGGAGATTCAGCTGGGAAATATTCTTGAACAGATTCTAACCCCGGAACAGTATTCGAAAAATGTGGCCACAAGGAAGAATTCCAGTGATAGAGTGGAATATGCAATTAAGCTTCCGGGCAGGGATGGAAAAGAGGTTGAAGCAGTCTGGCTGCCTATTGATTCAAAATTCCCCCAGGAGGATTACCAAAGGCTGATAGATGCACAGGAGCAGGGGAATCCTGCAAAGGCGGAGGAAGCCTCAAAGGCGTTGGAGGTTAGTATTAAGAACTCTGCCAGGGATATCAGAAACAAGTATATAAACCCTCCGGGGACAACCGACTTTGGAATAATGTTTTTGCCGACGGAAGGACTCTATGCAGAGGTGCTCAGGAGACCCGGACTTTGTGATTGTCTGCAGCAGCAATATAGAATTGTTGCCGTAGGTCCTACAAACCTGGTTGCACTATTGAACAGCCTTCAGATGGGCTTCAGGACCATTGCAATAGAAAAACGTTCAAGCGAGGTATGGAATCTCCTTGGGGCTGTCAAAACCGAGTTTGGCAAGTTTGGTGATATCTTGGACAAAACACAGAAAAAGCTTCAAGAGGCAAGCAATACAATCGAGGATGCAGCTAGAAAATCCAGAAGTATAGGCAGGAAGCTGAAGAACGTGCAGGAGCTGCCGACGGATGATTCTGCAATATTGCTGGAGGATGGGGAAGACATGGAGCCCCCCCAGATAGCTGCTTCAAAAGATAATTGATATAAACTCATTCTGATTTGAAAATATGGCAGGGATTATATGGAAAACGATTACTTGAATAAAAACTATAGAAAGCTGCTGCAGGAGCTTCATCAACTGTTGACGGACAGCGGCAAGCTCCCGGCATCCGATATTAAAATGCTGAATCCGCTGGTTCTTGCATATGTAGGAGATTCGGTTTATTGTACCTTTGTCAGAACTTTGCTTGTATCCGGGGGTCATGGACAGGTAGCAAAACTGCATAAAATGTCTATAGAGTTTGTGAAAGCTAAAGCCCAAGCTGATATCCTCGGCAGAATCAATGAATTACTGACTCCTGAGGAACAGGATATAGTACGGAGAGGACGAAATACGAAATCCTCTACCGTACCTAAAAATGCAGACATTTTAGATTACAGGTATGCTACTGGATTTGAGGCTTTGATTGGATTCCTATACCTTACCGGGCAGACTGACAGGCTTATGGAGGTAATAAATATGATAATAAATGTCAAGTCAGAGATGCAGAAACAATAAATATATAGACATGGGACAGAGCAAATTGGTAGAATGTACTAAATAGGATTTTTTACGGATATTGAATTATGAATAAGTGAGGTGCATTATTATGAGTAAAGCCGATAATATATTTATTGAAATGTGTGATGATATCTTAAAAAACGGTGTTTCATCGGAAGGAAAAAATGTAAGGGCAAAGTGGGATGACGGTACCCCTGCTCATACGGTTAAGAAGTTTGGAGTTGTCAATAGATATAATCTTGCGGAAGAGTTTCCGATTCTCACATTAAGACCTACAAATCTAAAGGCGGCAATTGACGAATTGCTTTGGATATGGCAAAAAAAGTCAAACAATATCAAGCACCTGAAAAGTCATATTTGGGACAGCTGGGCAGACGAAAGCGGATCAATAGGAAAAGCATATGGGTATCAGTTAAGTATTAAGCATAAATACCTTGAAGGGGAATTTGACCAGGTTGACCGTGTTCTGTACGATTTAAAGAATAATCCCTATAGCAGGAGAATTATGACCAACATATACAATTTCAGCGATTTGTTTGAAATGCACTTGTATCCATGCGCTTACAGTATGACTTTTAATGTAACCGGCAGAAGGCTTAACGGAATACTTAACCAGAGGTCACAGGACGTTCTTGTTGCTAACAACTGGAATGTTTCTCAATATGCGATTCTCATTCATATGCTGGCACAGGTAAGCAACCTTGAAGTTGGAGAGTTTGTGCATGTTATTGCAGATGCACATATTTACGATAGGCATATCCCGTTGGTTGAAGAACTTATTCATAGGAAAACGTATCCTGCACCAAAACTCCTGATAAATCAGAGTGTAAGTGATTTTTATGATTTTAAAGCAGAAGATTTTGAATTGGAAGGATATCAAAGCGGTGAACAGATTAAGGGTATTCCGGTCGCTGTCTAAAAAAGGAGAGATATTGTGAAAGCTATTGTTGCGGTGGACCTAAACTGGGGGATTGGCTATAAAGGCAGCTTATTGGTGAAGATTCCCGAAGATATGAGTTTTTTTAAAAAGATGACTTTAGGCAAAGTGGTTATTATGGGAAGGGAAACATTTGAATCATTGCCTGGCAAGGAACCGCTTGAGGGCAGAAAAAACATTATATTGAGCAGGAAGGAAGGCTATAGGGATAATAGAATTACAATATGCCATACATTGGATGATATTTTTGATGTAATAAAAGAGTACAATTCTGATGATGTTTTTGTAATTGGAGGGGAATCTGTATATAAGCAATTGCTGCCTTTTTGTAAAGAAGCTTACATAACAAAGATAGAGCATAGGTATGACGCAGATAAATTCTTCAATGATTTAGACAGTAATGAGTCATGGGAACTGGCATCAACAAGTGATTTGAAGACTTATAAAGGTATAAAATACAGGTTCACTAAATATGTAAACAGCAAATTATTATCGGAGAATTGCGGATAATAAAGAAAGATGCTTGCTTTGCATTAGGCATCAATGAGCGTCCCCGGGATTCAAAAAACTGATAAAAGGATGGGTATTATGGCATTTAAAAAAAACACAAATAAATCCGAAACATCTAAATATTCAAAGCTGTCCGGAACAGGAAGACCCCGAAAAACCGGGAAAAAGGATAATGGCGGAGAAGGACGGGCAGAAGGGAGTTATTCTAAAGGTACCGCGAAAGGGAAAATATCAGGGAAGTCATTTAACAAAGGAAAGTCTTTCGAAAAAGGCAGACCCAATGACAAGACAAGGTCCTTTGAAAAGAATGAGCCCAACGGGGGAGGCAGACAGAAGGAGCAGTATAAAGCCGATAACCGGCAGGAATATGATGATAGCGATAGCATCAACCTGATTGAAGGAAGAAATTCTGTACTTGAAGCATTAAAATCCGGCAGAGAAATTGATAAACTTTTTATACAAAAGAGTGCAGGAGAAGGATCCATAAGGCAAATAATAGCTATAGCCAAAGAAAAGAAAATACTTATTAAAGAAGTGGATAAAGCGAAACTGGATGGGATTTCAAGAACCAGAAACCATCAGGGAGTCATAGCTTCAGCCGCATTATACAAGTACTATGAGGTGGATGACATACTGAAAGCCGCAAGGGATAAGGGCGAAGACCCATTCATTGTGATATTGGATGAAATTACAGACAACAACAACCTTGGTTCAATAATTCGTACGGCCGATGCCGCCGGGGTTCATGGGATAATAATACCAAAGAGAAGAGCTGTAGGCCTTACGCCGGCAGTAGCAAAGATTTCTGCCGGTGCAATAGAATATATACCCGTAGCAAAAGTTACGAATTTAAACCATACAATTGAGTATTTGAAAAGGGAAGGCCTATGGATTGCCGGTGCTGAAATGAAAGGGGAAGCATATTACGATAAGGATATGACCGGGCCCCTGGCGTTGGTAATAGGCAGCGAGGGGGAAGGACTCAATCGCCTGGTAAAGGAAAATTGTGATTTTCTTGTAGGAATTCCCATGAAAGGTAAAATATCATCTTTGAACGCAGCCGTTTCTGCCGCTATAATACTGTTTGAGATTCAAAAACAACGTGGGGCAAAAAAAGCATAAAGTATTTATCAATATCAGCCCTAAAATCGCAGAGCCCTGCAAAGGTTAAGGAGTAAGAACCAACAAAGCTTGACTAAAGCCAAGGATATATATATAATAATATTATGGTTTTTTATGTCTACATGGCCCACTACTGTTTTTGAAATAATGCGAAATTATTGTGAATAACTATATACTTGGAGGCGATAGATTGGAGGCTAATGCAGAAAAGAAAGTCGTTGAAAGCTATGATAGTATGCTTGATGAAGAAATTGTACTTAGCGCCAGAGAAGGGAATACAGTGTCCCTTGAGCATATAATCAACAAGTACAAGAACTTTGTCAGGGCAAAAGCCAGGTCCTACTTTCTTATTGGCGCTGACAAAGAGGATATAGTGCAGGAAGGTATGATTGGCCTATATAAGGCTATAAGAGACTTTAGAAATGATAAGCTGTCTTCCTTCAGAGCCTTTGCGGAGCTTTGCATAACGAGACAGATAATTACGGCAATAAAGACCGCAACCAGACAAAAACATATTCCACTTAACTCATACATTTCGCTTAATAAACCGATTTATGACGAGGAATCAGACAGAACGCTTCTCGACATACTTACCGCCACCAAGATTACGGATCCGGAAGAGCTTATTATCAGCAGGGAGGAGCTTGTTTCAATCGAATCTAAAATTGGCGAGATTTTGAGTGACCTTGAACTTGAAGTGCTGATGTCATACCTTCAGGGAAAATCCTACCAGGAGATTGCCTTTGATTTGGACAGGCATGTGAAATCTATTGACAATGCACTTCAAAGAGTGAAAAGAAAGCTTGAAAAATATTTGGAAATTAAGGACATATAAAAAGAACCCTAAGGGTTCTTTTTTATATGTCCTTAATCAGAAGGACAATTATTCAAATTCCTTGAACAACGCTTCAAAAGCTTCCTTGCTGTCAATTGCATGATAAACGTGTTTGTCCTCAGGGAACTTTTCTCCTTTGACATCTTCAACATAGTCTTTGAAAGCGTTCGTGATAATTTCGGCTACATTTGCATATTTTTTGACGAATTTTGGTGTGAAGGCCTGGAAAAGTCCCAACATATCCCCGCATATAATCAGCTGCCCATCGCATGGGAGCCCCGCACCAATAGAATAGACAGGGATGCTTAGTTTATTACTTAAGTATTCTGTTAATTCGGGTGGAACAGCTTCCAGCAGCAATGCTCTGGCACCGGCTTCCTGTATTGCAATTGCATCCTTAATAAGGTCTCTTGCACTTTCCACAGTTCTGCCTTGTGCCTTGAAACCTCCCAGCTGGCCGGAACTCTGAGGCGTTAAACCTATATGGCCAAACACAACTATTCCCGCATCGCTGATTGCTTTGATTCTGCTTAATACCCTGATACCGCCCTCAAGCTTGATTGCATCCATATCGGATTCTTTAAGGAAACGGCACGCATTCAAGACAGCATCCTCATCGGATATCTGGTATGAGCCGAAGGGCATATCCCCGATACAGAAGGTATTGGGGGCTCCTCTTCTGACCGCCTGACAATGGGATATACAATCCTCCATGGTAACCGGTATGGTTCCCTGGTATCCAAGTACAACCATCCCGAGGGAATCACCTACAAGTATCATGTCCATCCCTGATTGTTCCGCAAAGGAAGCCATCGGAAAGTCATATGCCGTGATCCAGGCAACCTTTTCATTCTTTTTTTTCATCTCATAGAAGTCAACAATTGTTTTTTTCTTTCCCATTTAGATTCCTCCTTATATATTTATTTTATTAAATTACGGCCCCCGAATGGAGACTCAAATTTATTACAAATCTTTGCTATACCCCATCTTTTCGGAAATTTCCCGTGTAAATTTTATCAATGCTGCACCGGCTTCTTTCCGGAAATCCTTATTCATTCTGAATGCCGGCCCCGATAAGCTGATAGCAGCAGCGGGGCTGTTGAAGTGATTAAAAATCGGTGCCGCAATACAGATCAGTCCTATTTCCAGCTCTTCATTATCTTCGGCATACCCGTTCTTTCGGGCCTTTTCAAGGGATTCCAATATAGATTCCGGATTACATAATGTATTATTTGTATATTTTGTAAATTCAGCTTTGTTTAATATGCTTTGTAGTTCTTCATAAGGCAGGTGTGCCATTATTGTCTTTCCAACTGCGGTACAATGCAGAGGTAATCTTCCGCCTACTGAGGTGCTTATATGCATGGACCGGGTACTTTCTACTTTTTCCAGATAAATAACGGAAAGGTTATCTCTTACTACCAGATTTACCGTCTCCTGGTACATCTTTACCAGCTTCTCCAGATAAGGCATGGCTATATGCCGCAATGTCGAGTTTACCTTTGTACCCAGCCTGAATAACTCCAATCCCAGTCTGTATTTTCCGGTACTGTTGTTTTTTTCAAGAAGTTTATTAATTTCCAGTGTAGATATTAAGCCGAAGGCAGTGCTTTTGTGAAGCCCAACTATTTTGCTTATTTCTGTGACTCCCAATTCTTCACTATTCTCGAAGCACCGGATTATTTGTATTGCCCTGCTTACTGATTGTATAGCATTATTGTCGGATGTTTTCATAAATATCGCTCCAAGATATTGTACTATAATACCGTACAGTGTATTATAATATAGTATAATACTATTATATATAATATTAATCAAAAACTCAATATTTAAGCATTTAATTATGCATTTAATTGTTAAATGGATCAGATAAATGAATCGAACGAATTTATTAAAACAATCATATAAAATATCAGATTTGATAAAGCTATTATAGCAAGATTTTAATAAGGATTTTGTTTTGCAAAAACTTACAGAAAAACACAAAAACCTTAGGCTTTAACCATATTGACAAAACAGCTAAATAGCTTTATAATAGCATATTGTACGGAGAGGTTCCCGAGCGGCCAAAGGGGGCAGACTGTAAATCTGTTGTCTCAGACTTCGATGGTTCGAATCCATCTCTCTCCACCATCTGCGGGCATAGTTCAGTGGCAGAATACCAGCTTCCCAAGCTGGCTATGCGGGTTCGATTCCCGTTGCCCGCTCCATTGTCAGATATATGCTCACGTAGCTCAGCAGGTAGAGCACTTCCTTGGTAAGGAAGAGGTTCGGCGGTTCAATCCCGCTCGTGAGCTCCATTACTTTCTAAGACACACACGGGTGAGTTTGCTTGAACTCTGTTGTGGTATCCGTGAGTTGCCGGGCGGAAGCTTATTGATATCCGAATATATCGGCAGCAGAGATCAATCCCGCTTATACATGTAGCGGAAAAATAAATTGTAATTATTGTATAAGGGTTCAGACTGTCTATGTTTGGCCTATAATTTCAAACTTAGAGGAGGAAAAGTAAAATGGCAAAAGCAAAATATGAAAGGACCAAACCCCACGTAAACATAGGGACAATCGGTCACGTTGACCATGGTAAGACTACACTTACAGCAGCAATAACGTCAGTACTTTCTAAGTACGGTCAGGCAACAGCGACAAAGTATGACGAAATAGACAAGGCTCCCGAGGAAAAGGAAAGAGGAATAACAATAAATACATCCCACGTTGAGTATGAGACAGCAAACAGGCACTATGCTCATGTTGACTGCCCGGGACACGCCGACTATGTAAAGAACATGATAACAGGAGCGGCACAGATGGACGGAGCTATCCTGGTCGTATCGGCAGCAGACGGACCGATGCCGCAGACAAGGGAACACATACTGTTGTCCCGTCAGGTAGGAGTACCCTACATAGTGGTGTACCTGAACAAGGTTGACATGGTAGATGATGCAGAGCTTATAGAGCTTGTAGAAATGGAAGTCAGAGAGCTATTGAGCGAATATGAATTTGATGGAGACAACACTCCTATTATAGCAGGATCAGCATTAAAAGCATTGGAGTGCGGTTGTGGGAAAGAAGACTGCGAATGGTGCAAAAGCGTACATGAGCTTATGGCTGCAGTGGACAAATATATTCCTACCCCGGAGAGGCAGACAGAAAAGCCGTTCCTTATGCCGGTTGAGGATGTATTCTCAATAACGGGAAGGGGGACAGTAGCGACGGGAAGAGTAGAAAGAGGAGTTGTAAAGGTATCGGACCAGGTAGAGATAGTGGGCCTTGCAGACGCTCCTAGGGCTACGGTTGTAACAGGGGTAGAAATGTTCAGGAAGCTTCTTGAGCAGGCACAGGCAGGAGACAACATAGGAGTACTTTTGAGAGGCATACAGAGGACGGAAATAGAAAGAGGCCAGGTACTGGCGAAACCGGGATCGATAAAGCCACACACACATTTCAAGGCACAGGTATATGTATTGACAAAGGAAGAAGGCGGAAGGCACACTCCGTTTTTCAACGGATACAGGCCGCAGTTTTATTTCAGGACCACAGACGTGACAGGTGTAATAGATCTTCCTTCAGGGGTAGAAATGTGCATGCCCGGGGACCATATAGAAATGACGATAAAGCTGATAACGCCGATAGCAATAGAAGAAGGTTTGAGATTTGCGATACGTGAAGGCGGAAGGACAGTCGGATCGGGTGCTGTTGTATCAATAATCGAATAAACTAATGCCTATTTGCAGGTACGAGGTTGCGGGGTACGGGGACTCGGGCAGGGCTTTGAAGCCGGTCTTAGCTCATTGTCCATAGCCAATAGCCCATTGCCGGACTTCAGAGAATAGCTTAAAATAAAATGTGTATATTAGAGGACCGGTATAATTTGATTATGATACTGGTCCTTTAAAAGTATTATTATATTTCAAAAAGGAAATAATTAGAACTGCACAGCTATATGATCATAACAGTACTTGCTGTTTGCTTGAAGGCATGTAAGACCGTACAAAATATTATTGACATTAAAGTTAAATTATGATAGATTTTATTAGGTAATCTCAAAATGCATTATTTGTGTACTTTTACGTCACTTAAGCGTTTTTGAAATAGTGCTGAATCGCTGGGAGGTGGAGATATGAGAGTTAAAATAACACTTGCTTGTACTGAATGCAAACAGAGGAACTACGATTTTATGAAGAATAAGAAGAATAACCCGGACAGAATGGAAATGAACAAGTATTGCAGGTTTTGCAGGAAACATACCCCACATAAGGAAACAAAATAGCCAGTAAAGGGAGTGAATAATGTGGCGGATGCAAAAAAGAAGTTTGACATAGCAAAATCTTTTAAAGAAACAAGAGCAGAAGTCAGAAAGGTTACCTGGCCTAATAGGAAAGAGCTTTTGCAGCATACTGAAGTTGTTATTACTTCAATAATATTGGTCGGGGCAGTTCTTTGGATAGTTGATTTGGCGTTTGGCCAAGTACTTAACTTGTTTTTATCAAAATAGTTGAGCTAAAGCTAAACTATATTATCGATTAGGAGGAAGACCTTAAATGCTCTATTAAGGTTGCGCATCTATGGAAGAAAACGGCAAATGGTATGTAGTTCATACCTATTCGGGTTACGAAAATAAAGTAATGGCAAATATTGTGAAGATAGTAGAAAACAGAAACATGCAGGATGTTATCTTCGAAGTAAAGGTGCCAATAGAAGAACAGATCGAAATCAAAAACGGTAAGCGAAAGATCACCCAGAAGAAGGTATTTCCGGGATACGTACTGGTTAAGATGATTATGACGGATGAATCGTGGTATCTTGTTAGAAATACGAGGGGAGTTACCGGGTTTGTAGGACCTGGATCTAAGCCCGTGCCTTTGACTGATGCGGAAATAAAGACCTTGGGCGTTGAGAAGATTCCAGTAAGGATAGATGCAAAGGTTAAGGACCATATAAGAGTTGTTTCAGGCCCATTTGAAAACTTTGTCGGAATTATACAAGAAATCAACAACGATAAGCATAAGGTAAAGGTAATGATTTCAATGTTCGGGAGAGAAACTCCAGTAGAATTGGAATTTACTCAAATTGAAAAAGTATAAATGCTATTATTTTTCTGCCGAGGGGAGGTGTAAAAATGGCAAAAAAGGTTACAGCATTGGTCAAACTGCAGGTTCCGGCAGGTAAAGCAACTCCGGCACCACCGATAGGTCCGGCATTAGGTCAGCATGGTGTTAATATCATGGGATTCTGTAAGGAATTCAATGAAAGAACGGCTAAGCAGGCAGGACTTATCATCCCTGTAGTAATAACTGTTTATCAGGACAGATCGTTTTCATTCATACTCAAAACACCGCCGGCATCAGTACTTATAAAAAAAGCAGTGGGTATTGAAAGCGGATCTGGTGTGCCAAACAAGACAAAGGTGGGAACTATTTCAAAAGCAAAGATTAAAGAAATTGCAGAGCTGAAAATGCCGGACTTAAATGCAGGAAGTATTGAAACAGCAATAAGCATGGTTGCCGGCACTGCAAGAAGCATGGGCATAACAGTAGAAGATTGATTATAGGTGGGAGGATTTTTCCGTTAATACCACAAGGAGGAATTTATAATGTTTAGAGGTAAGAAATATCAGGAAAGTGCAAAGCTGATCGACAGATACAAGTTACATGATCCAAAGGAAGCTATGGAGCTTGTTCAGCAGACAGCAAAGGCTAATTTTGATGAAACTGTTGAGATTCATGTGAAGCTTGGCGTTGACCCAAGACATGCAGATCAGCAGGTAAGAGGCGTTGTAGTGCTTCCCCACGGCACGGGCAAGACCCTCAGGGTCTTGGTATTTGCTAAAGGTGACAAAGCCAATGAGGCAGAAGCAGCAGGCGCTGATTATGTAGGTGCTGAAGAGCTGGTTGCAAAAATACAGGGTGAAAACTGGTTTGACTATGATGTGGTAGTTGCCACTCCAGATATGATGGGAGTAGTCGGAAGACTGGGTAAGATCCTGGGGCCAAAGGGTTTGATGCCTAACCCAAAATCCGGCACAGTTACATTTGATATCGAAAGAGCTATCAAAGAAATCAAAGCCGGAAAAGTTGAGTACAGAGTTGATAAAACAGCTATAATCCACGTTGGCATAGGAAAGGTCTCTTTCGGTACTGATAAGCTTGGAGATAATTTCAGAACACTTATGGAAGCAGTTGTAAAGGCCAAACCTGCAGCTGCAAAGGGCACTTACCTTAAGAGTGTTGTAGTTGCAAGTACTATGGGGCCTGCAATAAAGATTAACCCTGCACGGGTAACCGATTAATAACGCATTTTATTAACGAATGCCAATGCATTAAAATGAATATTTGCCGTAGACAGTAGGTTGGCGGATGCCTGTAAAATGTCCTGCCGAGGTTTATCATAAATAGTATTATGATCTCTCTATGTCTACGGAGAGGTCTTTTGATTTTAGGACCTTAGATTATTGATATACAAAGCTTCACCATAAGGAGGTGTAAAAATGGCAAAAAACCTTGAACAAAAAGAAGCAGTGGTAAAGGAAGTAAAGGAAAAGCTTCAAAAATCCAATTCAGTTGTGCTGGTTGATTATAAGGGCATAAATGTAGAAGATGTCACTGAATTGAGGAAAAGATTCAGAGCTGCAGAAGTTGATTATAAAGTGTATAAAAATACACTTTTCAAAAGGGCAGCATCTGAGTTAGGCTTTGATTCACTTGTCACATATCTTCAGGGGCCAGTATCGGTGGCATTTGGATACAATGACGCAGTTGCGCCTGCAAAAACAATAAACCAATTTATAAAGGATAATCCCAAGACACCCATATCGGTAAAAGCCGGATATATTGAAGGCAGGATTATGGACGCTGCGGATGTGAAAGCGCTGGGAGATCTTCCGTCAAGAGAAGGACTCATTGCTATGTTGCTTGGCGGTTTGCAGGGCACAATCAGGAACCTTGCATATGCACTCAATACTATTAAAGAAAATAAAGAAGCGGAAGCTTAATAATTAGGAGGTAAATAATAATGGCAAGCGAAAAGACTTTGAAATTTATTGAAGAAATAAAGAGCATGACAGTTTTAGAACTGGCTGAGTTGGTAAAGGCTATCGAAGAGGAATTTGGAGTAACGGCGGCAGCTCCCGTAGCGGTTGCGGGGCCTGCAGCAGGTCCGGCCGCAGCTCCTGCAGAAGAGCAGACAGAGTTTAATGTAATTCTTGCAGAAATAGGTCCGGAAAAAATAAAGGTTATTAAGACTGTTAGGGAAATCACCGGCCTTGGGCTTAAAGAAGCAAAAGATCTTGTTGACGGCGCTCCAAAGCCGATAAAAGAGAGCGTAAGCAAGCAGGAAGCAGATGAAATTGTTGAAAAGTTTAAAGACACGGGCGCCAAGATAGAAGTAAAGTAAATTTGGATTTCTATAGTTAGCAGCTACTGATGTATCTATAAGATAATTTAATATACTTTGGTAATTAGTCAGGCAGACAGCAGATAAAGCTGTCTGCCTTTTCGTACACCTGCATCCTGACTCACATTCTTGATATTGTTATAGGTATATTTAAATTTCTATAGTTCAATAAACTTCCCTATTAAACCGCAATTTTGCTGTGTTTTTTTTATTTATATAATAAAACATACCATATATAAGAAAAATATACATAATTTTCAAAAACATGCTATAATCTAACAAAATATGAAAGTATAAGATATATAACTACAGATACTGCAATTCTTTATGGGAGGTTGATTGCAATAGGACTCAAACCTGTCATCGTAATTATACTTTTGTTTCTTGCATTGTCATCAGATTTAAAAACCTGCAAGATAAAAAACATTGTTACATACAGCTTTATGCTTACAGGTATGATTATTAATTATGCTGAAGAAGGAACCGGCGGTCTTGTTTTCTCATTGCAGGGGATAGCACTCCCTGCCGCGGGGCTTTTAATACTGTATGCAATGAAGGCAATCGGGGCAGGGGATATTAAGCTTCTAAGCGCGGTAGGATCGGTGATGGGGCCGAGGTTTACCTTGTATTCTGGGGCATGCTCATTTATCTTTGGTGGTTTTATAGCTTTAGGCATTGTTTTTAAGAGGAAAAATGGGGCAAAAAGGTTTAAGTATCTATTCCAATATATAAGAAGCTGTTTTCTTACAATGAACCTTCTCAGATATGAAGATTCCGAAGATAGGCAAGGGGAGGGGAAGTTTCGCTTTTCTATAGCTATTGCATCAGGTACGGCAGTGGTTTTTATTATCCGAAGACTTGGATTGATAGGAATATAAATGTTGCTATATTTAGAGGGGGATTAGTAGTGGCAAAGCTGCATATGGTTATTGCGGACCCTGATGAAAGTTATACAAGAGGGCTTTCGGAATACATTAATTTAAGACATTCTGCAAATTTTGCGGTAAGCTGCTTTACAAGGCTCGATTTCTTCACCGGTTATATGGAGCAGCAACCTTTGATTGATATCCTCATTATCAGTCCTGGTTTTTATGATGTAACCCTTTTTCCCCCTCAAATCAAACTTAAAGTAATGCTTTCTCCGGGTACCTTGACCCGTGAGTATCATGATTTTCAGATAATCAACAGGTATGGCACGGGAGAGAAAATGCTGAGTGAAATAGTGCATCTGCTTTCAAAGTCCAATCCTTACGATGTGCGGATTCCGTCATGTTCACAAAATACTGAAATTATTGGCGTATATTCGCCCGCCGGCGGTACCGGGAAAACTACTATTTCGGCAGCTTTATCAAAGCAATGCGCTGAGGTGGGTATTCGGCCGTTTTACTTAAATCTGGAAACCGTTCAGTCTACCGGGGTGTTTTTCAACTCATACAACAAAAGGAATTTTTCCTATGTTTTCTATTACCTTAAAGAAAAAAGCAGGAACCTTTCCTTTAAGATGGACGGGATTAAAGACACAGAGGACGGAGTACAGTATTTCAGCCCCCCGGAAAGCACGATGGAATATGATGAGATTAGCCCCGATGAATTGGATCAGCTTCTGGGGGGAATAAAGGAAATGGGATGCTACGATTATATTTTCATTGACATGTCAAGTAATCTCGACACGAAAAACTACCGAATCCTGGGTCTGTGTGACCATGTGGTTTTGGTCACTTTACAGGAAACAATTGCGCTGCACAAATGCAAAATGCTTTTAAATGAGCTTGCTAAGCTTGACAATGCCGGCAAAGGCAATATAACTGATAGATTTATCGCAATTGTCAATAGATACAAGGATGGGGCAGGGAATATCGTGAACCAGATAGAGGGGCTGCCTTTTTCCATATGGGTTCCTGAATACACCAGGGCATTTGTCAGCGAGGGGGGAGGGCTTGTAATAGACGATGATAACTTCAGGAAGTCTATTGGCAGGCTGATAGATAAGATTGGGGCAAATGAGGTATAACCAATGGATGATAACGAAAAGGCCATGATTATAGATAACATGAAGAAAGAAATAAGAGAAGGGCTGGATCTAAAAAGAGAAATCACTGATGAAGATATAAATGAACTGATAACAGACAAGGTTTTTGAAGAGGCCAAGCTCCGGCCAATGAGCATCAAGGATAAAAAGGAGTTTATTTCGGCAATATTCAATTCCATACGGAAGCTTGATATATTACAGCCTCTTATTGATGATAAGTCCATAACAGAAATAATGGTAAACGGTGCGGATAGTATCTTTGTTGAAAAGCAAGGAAGGACATACAGAATGGAAGATACTTTTGAAAGCCGGCAGAAGTTGGAGGACGTTATACAATCTATTGTCTCAAAGGTTAACAGAGTTGTTAATGAAGCTTCTCCTATAGTAGATGCCAGACTCGGGGATGGGTCCAGAGTAAACGTGGTGCTGCCCCCTATTGCATTGAACGGTCCTATTCTTACCATCAGGAAGTTCCCCGAAAGGCCGATATCCATGCAGAATTTAATTAAATGGGGATCGATAACTGAGGAGGCAGCAGAAGTATTAGAAAGGATGGTAAAGGCAAAGTACAACATATTTATATGCGGGGGCACCGGTTCGGGTAAAACTTCGTTTCTTAATGCTCTATCAGACTTTATTCCTGAGGATGAGCGTATTGTTACTATTGAAGATAGTGCAGAGCTGCAAATAATGAATATCAAAAACATAGTAAGACTGGAGACCAGAAATGCAAACACCGAGGGGAAAGGAGAGATAACCATAAGGGATCTTATAAGGACATCTTTAAGAATGAGGCCTGAGAGAATAATTGTTGGAGAAGTAAGGGGGGCTGAAGCCCTGGATATGCTTCAGGCAATGAATACGGGTCATGATGGTTCAATATCCACGGGACACGGAAACTCTACCAGGGATATGCTCTCACGCTTGGAAACGATGGTACTGAGCAGTTCCATAATGCCAATGGAAGCCATAAGACAGCAAATCTCTTCAGCTGTTGATATAATGATACACCTTTCAAGATTCAGGGATAAGACGAGGAAAGTGGTGGAGATAGTGGAGGTAGCAGACTGCGTAAAGGGAATTATTGGACTTAACCCGCTTTTTGTGTTTAAAGAGGAAGAAAATCAATCGATAGAAAAAGTCGAAGGACGACTTTACAGGACCGAAAACAATATGAAAAATCTGTTCAAATTCAAGATGGCCGGGTTGAATGGGTTTATATGAGGTGATTTCTATGCAATTAACAAGTAGAAAAAACATAGCAAATACAAACTCTCCGATTGACTATGACTTATATCGGATGACAGGCGGGGAAAGACTTGCATGTATTGCCGGTGCGTCTATTACTATATTTGCCGTAGGTTACATTTTTTATAGGAGCATTATACTGTCGCTGCTTTTAATACCATTCTCCCTTCTGTATCCGGGATTCAAAACAAAACAGATAATTATTAAAAGAAAAGCTGAACTCAATCTTCAATTCAGGGAGGCTCTTTACTCTCTGGCGTCTTCACTGTCGGCAGGGAAATCAATAGAGGCTGCCTTCAGAGATGCGCAGAAAGAGCTTTCCATACAGTATCCCGATGATGATACATATATATTAATTGAACTTGAACAAATAAATAGAAGAATCGAAATGAATGAGACCATAGAGGGGGCCTTGACCGATTTTGCCGATAGGTCCCATTTGGAGGATATCATGAATTTTACTGATGTTTTTTCAATATGCAAGCGCACTGGAGGCAACCTGATTCAAGTAGTAAAAAATGCTTCTGAAATAATAAGTGAGAAAATCGATATTAAACAAGAGATAAATGTGCTTCTTACGGAAAAAAGACTGGAATATAAAGTACTTAATCTAATGCCGATACTAATTGTGCTGTTGCTTTCCACCAGTGCCGAGGAATTTATGGTCCCTGTATTTTCAGAGCCTCTTGGCAGGGCGGCGATGACCTTTTCGCTGATACTTTTTGCACTTGCCTTTGTGATATCGAAAAAAATCATGGATATTGAGGTATAGCTTATGCTGCTGATATTTATAACTGAAATAATGATTTTTGGGTTCCTCTATTTTCATGCAAGAAGTAAATATGAAGATTTTGGGGGAACAACAAATAAAAAAGACTATTTATCTATGATTATCATGCCCGTTGCTTTATTAATAACAGATAAGCTTTTTTCAGGACGGTTCAGTGCTTACGAAAGGAAGCTGAGCACAAAGTTGTCGGAGCTATACGGAATCAGGGATATAAAGAACAGGCTCAAAATTCATATTGCTCGAAAGATAATGCATATGGTCATTGCTTTTCTGGCAGTTACTTTATTGGGAGTTCTGGCGGACAAGCCCGACACAGGATATGCAGTATTTGCTTCTATGGTGCTGACAGCTGTATACTGTGCTGAAGACAGGATATTGGATGAAAAGATTAAAAAAAGAAACTTCTGCATTCAATTCGATTTTCCGGATTTTCTTAACAAGTTAGTGCTTCTGATAAATGCAGGAATGACTGTGCCCAGGGCTTGGGAGAAAATCGTGAAGGACAGGGTAAATATGACCCCGCTTTATCAGGAACTTAATACAACTTATATCGAGATAAGAAATGGAAAGCCCGAAACTGCGGCCTATGAGGATTTTGCACGACGTTGCAGAGTAAAGGAAATAACCAAGTTTATAAGTGCAATTATACAAAACCAGAGAAAGGGGAATAGCGAGATTATTACTTTGCTGAAGCTCCAATCAAATGAATGTTGGCAGCTTAGAAAGAGTATGGCAAAAAGACTTGGGGAAGAGGCTTCCACCAAGCTGGTACTCCCTTTGATGATAATGTTTTTAGGGATACTTGTGATTGTAGTGATCCCTGCTGTTATGCAGTTAAAGTATTTATAGATACGAGATACGAGATACGAGGAGATCCGGGTATTCCTTTCAGGCAAAGCTAAGGGATTAAGAATATCTTCAAAGCGCTGCTTAAATACTAGTGTCTATACATGTCGTGAAAAGAATTATCATTACAAAATTAGTTGATGCGTCTATTTTTGTACTATCAAATATGTATTTTTCACGACATATGAATGGAGGGAAATGTTTCGTGCCATTTGAATTAGATGTAATTTGTTTGGCATGAAGCATGTAGTACCATAGAGTTTTGTCCTATGGATTAATAATATGAAGGAGGCAGTAAAATGTTAAAGATTTTAAAAGGATTAATAATGGAAGAGGACGGTATAAGTACGGTAGAGATTGTAGTTATTATTGCAATACTTGTAGGAATAGCATTGCTTTTCAGAAAATCGATAACTGCGTATGTGACCAAGGTGATCAGTAATTTCATCGATACTGCGCCAAGTGTGGAAGAGATTGAAAATGCAGCGCCGGTACCAACAGATTAATGATAATTCTCCCCTGCGGAGGTGGTGATAACCGGTGAGGCGCGAATATGAAAGAGGAAGCTATACGATAGAAGTATCCATAGTGTTTGCGATGGTTGTACTTGCAATTTTCGCCCTTTTGTTCACGTTTCTGTACATGCAGCAGAAGTCATGTCTTATCAATGCGGTCTCATTTGCCGCCCAACAGGGGGCTGAACTTTGGACGGATAGCAGGAGGGGCATGGAGGATGGTAAGGCGGATATGGACAAAACTGAAGACCCGCTAAGTTATCGGGTTTTTAACAACCTGCTGTTTTCAAATAAAATATATGAGGGGCATTTTGAGAAAGTGGCTGCTGCAGACGGAAAATCAAAGCTAATATTAAAAATGGATACTGGTGATGATTTGCCCGGGCAAAAAATCTCAAAGATTGGCGAAGCGCTGAGCGGAAGAATTGAAAACACAGTGCTTAAACCCAAAAACACCAGAGTAAAGATTACATTCTCAAACAGTGTCTTAAAAGGAAGGCTCACTGTTGAAATCATTCAGGAGATTAAAGTTCCCTTTGGCGGTATTAAGCGATTTTTTGACGGAAAAGATACGTTGACCCTGCGTGCCGAATCAATGGCAGAAGTAACAGAACCTGAAGAGTATATAAGGAATGTAGACTTTGCAATAGAACTGTCCCGGAGACTGGGTGAAGAACTTGATCTGAAGGGACTTATAGAAATGGTAAGGTCCAAAGGGAAGGAATAGGCCTGTTAGTATAGGGGGGTAAACTGATGTATCTTCGGAAGGGCTGCAGCAGACAAGAAAGAGGGGCAATTACAGTATTTCTGGCAATAGTATTTACGTCCCTTATAATTTTCGCTGGGGTGATAATAGATATTGTAAGGATTGCAGCCGCCGAGAGGAAGGTTCAAAGCATACTTAACTCCTCCGCCAGGTCTGTATTAGCGGGCTATGACAGCGAGCTTACAGGCAGCTATGGAATATATGGAATCAATGTTACAGCCGACGGTATAAAGGATGACTTTTATCGATATGTCAGTGTAAATATTAAAGAGCGCCATGAGGGGATAAGCTTCATAGATATTAAGGTGGATCGTGAAGATGTGGAAATACAAGGCTTGGATGGCTTGCTTAAAGATGACATCTTCAAAAAGCAAATTCAGGAGTATATGAAGTATAGAACACCGATTAAGATTGCGGAGACTCTGATAGAGCAATTTAAAAATATCAGGCTGGACAAAAAGGTTGACTTTGCAAATGGGGAAAAAGTTACCAGGGATAAGGCCAGGGAGCTCAGGATTAAAACAAATGAGGTAAATGCAAAACTTGAAGGTATTAAGAAAAAAATTACGGATTTAAGCGCGGAAAAGCTTGAAGAAATAAAGGATGAACTTTCAGAAGTTTTAACGATCAGCAATCTGATATATGGAGCGAATGGTGAGGGCCTTCTTGATGAATATATTCAAAGCAGGGAGGAAACAAACAATAAAGCAAGGCAGGGTGAATGCATAGAAAACAGATCTGAGGAGTTTGGCGGTGTAAAGGAAAACTGTGAAAGCCTTGCGCCGGAGCTTCAAAAATGCCTGGCAGAAGTAGATAAAACTCTTTTTATAGTAAAACCCCTTCAAAAGGAGTTGAAACTTCTGAATGAGGAGCTTGACGACCTGAAGGATGATTTGGAAAAACTAAGAAAGAAGCTGTCAAAGATAGAGAAGGATGATGATTCTTTTTCCGAGGAAGCAGACAGTATAAGGGATGAGATGGATGATATCGGGGACGAAATGGATAGAGTTGAAGGCAAGATAGAGCAGCTTGAATCCAGAATAGAAAATGAAGTATATGAACTGAAAAAGAGGTATGAAAGGTTTTCCCTAAAGGGCTATACCCTAAAAGGAGAGGCTGTGCAGCTGGCTGATAAAAAGGCAGAAGAGCTGAAAAAATCAATTAATAAAATAAAAGAAAGTATAGAAAAGTCACTATTAAGAAGAATAGAAAAAAACTGGCTGGTTACAGCTGAAGAGCTTGCTGACAGTAATTTTACTGTCAGTGAGGATTTCGGTTTAATGGACGAAGAAGTTCAATATTATTCATCAATGCATGAAGAAGATGCTGAGAAAAGCAACGATATAATACTAAAGAACCTGGAGAAACTTGAAAAGTCTGTCAAAGGAGCGGCAATATACGGGATTGAAAAAATAAACACAATTGAATATGTTATGGATAAATTTACTTTTCTTACCTCTAAAACGGAGAGGGACCATTACTTTAAAAAAGGTGAGGTTGAATATATTATTAGCGGGGCTGATACAAAAGAGACATATACAACGTTAAATAATACCGAATATTATGTGATTACAAATGTGCTTTTGCAGGTATGGGCCCTGAGATTTGCCATAGATGCTATAGATAGCTTTATAAGCAGTGCCATAATATTTCCACCCCAAAGATTAGCCTTTGCTCTTGCTGAGGGCGCTCTGGATTCATGCCTGGATGTATTTAATATGCTTAATGGCGAGGGAGTGGCCATTTGTCCTAAAAGCTTTACATCAGTGAAACTAAAGTATTCAGACCATCTGAAACTATTGCTTCTTATGAAGCCGGAGGAAGAAATACTAAGAAAAGCAAAACAGCTTATGCAAATAAATATTAAACAGCTTGTAGATGCAAAGACAGGACAAGAAAGATCAGATTTCAGGTTGGGTGACTATAGCACTGTTATATCAGCTGCTGTAAAGGCCAAGGTAAATCTTTTCTTCCTTCCGCTGCTTAAGGTTGACAAATTAATGCCCGGCAGCTTTGAAGAAGGAAGGTATATTATACGCAAACAAATATATATGGGTTACTAATGGTTAAACTCACAACATTTGCGGAAAATGCAATGCTGCAAATTTGTGAAAAAAGTTAAGGCGCTAGGGTGAGAATAATTGCGTAGATATTATAGTAATTCACGTTCTAAGGGTTCGATAACAGTAGAGGCATGTGCAATACTTCCAATTTTTCTTAGTACGTTTTTCCTTTTACTTTTCCTGGTTAAGTTTACATGTACCGGAATGTTGCTTGATTACGCTGTGAATGAAACAGCAAAGGAAATCGCTGCAGCCATATATCCCCTGTCCTTTATCAATGAAATTGAAGATGAAAAAATAGAAGAGTTCGGAGATGCAAGAATACCGACAATTGAGGAGGAGCTTAAAAAGCTTGGACAACAGACCAATTGCGGCGGCTCCGGCAGTATTCTGAATGTTATTATATCAGAGGATTTAAAAGGGGCAGATGTTGCTAATGCATTGGAAGGCATACTTAAGGATTATCGCAAGGGAATTATTGGGAGCATAGTAGATATAATAAAGCCGTCATACTGGGATATGAAATCTGCTGCTAAATATATGATTGCTGATTCCCTTATTAGAAAGCACCTGGGAAATCCCATAATAAATAAGGATAATATAAGGCTCCGAGTTGTAGAATTTCCTCAGGGCAAAGAAGAATACAATGCAAGGTCAAGCAGTGATTTGTATAAGAGCTTTAGGCTTGTTCCGGGAAAGGATTTCGACAGTGATGATGTTGTGCTGCAGGTTGAATACGATTATAGGATAAAACTCCCCTTTATTAAGGCTTTTAATGTAAAAATGGTGCATTCAGCTGTGGAGAGGGCATGGATCAATGGCAGCTTCGGGGTGCTGACAGAGAAGGACGAGGGGCTGAATCTTGAACCTGAAGCAAATATAGTATTTATAACGAGGACGGGTATCCGATATCATAAGGAAAGCTGTCGGTATCTTAGAAAAAGCAAGATTCCAATAGAAATAGAAGGGGCAAAAAAAGGAGGCTACACCCCATGTAAAGTGTGCAAGCCCCCTAATTAGGGACAAGGAGAGTTTATGGGGAATGATTTTCTATATAACAATGCAAGGATGATATCATATTTTGCGGTCATCCTCCTGCTTATCGCGGCCTCGATTGTTGATATCAGGGAGCATAGGATACCTGACAAACTGGTGTTGACAGGGGCCATTGCAGGGTTGATCCTCTCATCGGCTGGTCCGCCGGGGGGACTTTTAAACAGCTTTGTGGGAGGCACAAGTGCCGTAATCATATTTCTGTTGATCTATTGTATTACGAGGGGTGGCATTGGGTTTGGAGATGTAAAACTCTTCGGATGTACAGGAGTATATCTGGGATTGGAGAATGTTGTTTCCGTAATGTTAATTGCTACGGTTTTGAGCGGCTTATACGGCATAGTTCTAATATGTATAAACCGTGATAATAAGGGGCGGGAGCTGCCTTTTGCACCTTTTATATTAATTGGGACCTTGGTTGTCATAGTTTTTTAAATTCTACTTGTTGCTGCAATAACAATGTATATCAACTCACACGGTATAAGATTTGGACAGAATCAGAGTTTGATATACAAATCGGGAGGTTATATAATGAATAAAGATTCCGGGTTGTCTTTTGAATACGGCTACGAAAATGACTCCAACTACAGTTACCTGGTGTTGAAGATCAATGATTATGCAAAACTTCTGAATCACCAGATAGAGATAATTTGCCAAAATCCGAACCCTGCATTTGTTCCTTTTCATATTCGGCGTGAAAATGATAATACAAGGATATATTATAATATCACATCCAAAATATCTCTTGCGCAATATCTGGAGAGAAAAACCCTTAACAGAAAAGAACTTTTGGATTTGCTGAGGAACATAATAAAAAACTTAATGCTGCATTCAAACTACTTGTTAGACCTTTCGGGCTTCATAATTGATTTGGACTTTATTTATATCAATCCTGCAACAGCAGAGGTTTCACTTGTATATACTCCATCCCCGGGCGGCAGGGATATTATGAAGGTTCTCAGTATTTTCCTGAAGGATCTTGTAGTAAACTCAGCCAATGTTGATGATGATTCCAATGACAATTACATTCAGAGGATATTGAGTTATCTGAAATCGGATTTATTCAGTCTTTATGATTTTAACAGGTTGATTGTTGATTTGAGAAATAGCGGCGGATTATACGAATACAGAGAATGGGCTGCAAAGGAAGGATCTGAAGCAAGTATTGGTATTCACAATAGTGAAATGCCTAAAGATAAAGCTTACAAGCATAATGAGAAAAACAGGAATATACGAAGCATAGTGCAGCTGCAGCTGTTTATTATAACAGTTGCAGCTGCACTATGCCTATTTATGGTATCTCGCAAGACTGGGGACGGGATATCCATATCAGGAGTATTGATTATTGCAGGGGCTTTGGATGTTTTAGCAATGAGAAGGATAACGGCAAAGGTTGATGAGGGAACAATGGCGGGTAAAGGACGGCAAGAAACCATAAATCAATATGATATTCCAACCCGGAAAGAAATGAGAAGCAATATGAGAAGCCATAATGATGTTCAAAGCCAGCCCCGTAATTTTAATAAGGAAGGCCTCAGGGAAGGGGTTTTAGCTCATAATGCATTGAAAGCCTATGATACTGTCATGATCACGGATATTTCCGAGGGCAATCATCCATTCCTTGAAGGCGTAGGGGAGAATATCGGTGAAAGAATAATAATCAACAAGGATAAATTTATAATAGGGAGATTGGACAGTATGGTCGACTATGCCGTGCAGGACAATACCATAGGCAAACTTCATGCAGAAATATCTGTAACTGAAGGGAATTATTATGTCAGGGATCTTAATTCCAAAAATGGAACCTACATTAATAATGTAAGGATTCCCAGCAATAAGGAATGGGAAATAAAGGGAAATGACAGGGTAAGGCTATCAAATTATGAGTATATTTTCAGACAAAGGGAAGTACAGTGAAAACATATGATGGGGGCAGAAGCGTTGAAAATTAATTACATATATCTATTTATCGGGTTTTCAACTCTAATCTTAAACATTGCACTTACTTTTCATATTATCAAAAAGTGTACAGGCACGTACAGCAGGGGAAGTCATAGCTGCGACGATGTAATTACATTCAGACTTTCAAGGGAAAACAATGCTGAAGGTATTACTACCGAAGCGCTTCCTTGTGATGATACCATACCCTTGAATAAAAACAATGTGCAGCGGGGAGACGAAGCATGAAAATCGGGGATATATTAAACGGAAAGTATAGGATTGAAAAGTTACTGGGCAAGGGCGGAACTGGATTTGTCTACTTATGCACCAATATTGAGCTTGAAAACAAATGGGCCGTAAAACATATACCGGCTGAACGTATAAACATCAAAACCATATCAGAAATTGAGATACTTAAGAGGCTTTACCATCTCAGCCTTCCAAAGATTATAGATGTTTTCCGCAATGAACAGGGACTTTTCATAGTTGAAAGCAACATAGAAGGAATTGCGTTGGACAAGCTGCTGGTGCAATATGGCAGCTTCGGACCGGACAGGGTTGTCAGCTGGTTCATGGAGTTGTGCGATATACTGAAGTATTTGCACAGTGTCAGGCCAAGGCCCATTATATATAGGGACATGAAGCCTGCTAATATTATTTTGACCCAGGGCAATAGACTGGTGCTGGTTGACTTTGGAATATCGCAGGAGCTTTGCAGATACGCATCAAAGGATAGCTTTCTTGCAGGAACCAATGCATATGCTGCTCCGGAGCAATTAATCAAGGGTGGAAAAACAGATCAAAGAACAGATATATATAATCTGGGGGCAACAATGTATCAATTGCTGAATGGGGGCCTGCCCAAAAGGAAGTATGCCGGTTCAAGGTTTAATAAGGATAAGTATGCAGCAAGGATTAACGGAATAATCACAAAGTGTATGGAAAGCAATCCGGAGGACAGGTACCAAAGAGTGACGGATATACAGCAGGAGCTTAGACTTGTAAAAAATGCGCTTCTAGTGAATAAGGCAAGGCAGGGACTTGTTTTTAAGCTTGAAGCGGTTCTAATTGTAATACTGTCTATAGTATCCTATTTTACGGCAGTGATGGGGATAATGGGCAGCAATCTTAACAATTAGCTGGATATATGTACCGTGATTCTGATATAATATTAATAGAGGTGGGAAACTATGGAGGAAAAGGTATTTGACTTACTGGCTCAGCTATATAATGAAATAAAGAGCATAAAAGCCAATATGGCTACGAAAGACGATATCAAAAGGCTTGAGGGTGCACTATTCAGATTTGAGAACAATGCAGAACGCAAATTCGATGCACTTTTTGATGGATGTTCACAAAATACAGAAGCTATTTATGAGCTGCG
>Ga0116161_1000930_pt1 | contig 31865 bp, 24 predicted proteins | sample AD_JPNAS3_MetaG_FD_89877 | JGI IMG/M metagenome (GOLD analysis project Ga0116161, IMG submission 89877) | Active sludge microbial communities of municipal wastewater-treating anaerobic digesters from Japan - AD_JPNAS3_MetaG | ecosystem: Engineered > Bioreactor > Anaerobic > Digestate | place... | reverse complement strand
GGAATGATGAATAAAACCGACAAGCGTGCCGACATCATGGACGTGGCCCTGAATCTGATTGCCGAGCGGGGTTTTCACGATTCACCCATGGCCCTCATTGCCAAGGAGGCGGGGGTGGCGGCCGGAACCATTTACCGCTATTTTGAAAGCAAGGACGAACTGATCATCGCCCTGCACCGCGATCTGGAATCCAGAATCAATGAAATGATTCTTAAAGAATATCCGGCCGAAGAATCCATTCGGGAAAAATTTCTTTACATGAACAGAAAACTCCTGAAATATTTCATGGAACATCCCCTTCATTTTCGCTACATGGAGCAGTTTTTCAACTCCCCCTACGGAATGTCCCACCGCAAGGAACGGCTTTTGGAGAAATCGGACAGAAACAGGATGATGATCGACATATTCGAGCAGGGCACGCGGCAAGAGATTCTCAAAGCCCTGCCGATGCCCGCGCTGTTTGCCCTGGCTTTCGGTCCGCTGCCCTCGCTGCTGCGCGATCATATTTTTGGTTTTATTCATTTGGATGAAGAAATGATTGAAGAGGTTACCCAGGCTTGCTGGGATGCCATCAAAAAATAAAAACAGAGGTGCCGAATGCAGATTTACGCCATCGCCTTACGAATGATCTTCATCAGTCTTCTCGCCGCGGGATTTCTCCTGAACGGCTGTTCGGACAAGGGCAAGGGAGGGCCCCCTCCCCCGACGGAAGTTTCCGTGGTGACCATTCAGGCAAAGTCCGTTGCCACCACGACCGAACTGCCGGGAAGGACTTCGGCCCATCTGGTCGCGGAAGTGCGCCCCCAGGTGGCCGGCATCATCCAGAAGCGCCTCTTCTCGGAAGGCGCCAATGTCCGGGCCGGACAGGTGCTTTTTCAGATCGATTCCTCCCTGTACCAGGCGGCGCTCGACAACGCGAAAGCCTCGCTTGCGCGCTCGGAAGCGCAGTTGTCCACCATTCAGCTCAAAGCCGCCCGCCTGAAGGAATTGCTGGCCGAAAAAGCCGTGAGCCAGCAGGACTATGATGACGCAGCCGCCGCGCTGAAGCAGACCCAGGCGGATATTCAGTTCGGAAAGGCCACCGTGGAAGCGGCCCGCATCAACTTGCAGCACACCGCCATTGGGGCGCCCATTTCCGGGCGCATCGGCCGGTCCAGCGTCACGGAGGGCGCGCTGGTGACCACGCACCAGCCGCAGCCCATGGCCACGATTCAAGAGCTTGATCCCATGTATGTGGATGTCACTCAGTCCACGGCTGAAATTCTTCGCCTGCGCCGCCAGCTTCAGGAAGGCCGCATCGAACACAGCATGAAGCACCTCGATGGCGTCCGGCTTCTGCTGGAAGACGGCTCGGAGTATCCCTGGAAAGGCGTCCTTCAGTTTCAGGACGTCACCGTCGATCCGACCACCGGATCGGTTGTCCTGCGCATGGTATTTCCCAATCCGAAAGGCATTCTGCTGCCGGGCATGTTCGTCCGCACGGTCATTCAGGAGGGAATCCGCAAAAACGCGATCCTCGTCCCCCAGCAGGCGGTTTCCCGCGATCTCAAGGGAAATCCTTTTGCCTTTGTCGTGGATTCGAAAGGAATCGTGCAGCAGCGGCCCCTCACGCTGGACCGGACGGTCGGCGACGCATGGCTGGCAACCTCGGGCCTGGAATCCGGAGAGCGCGTCATTGTCGAAGGTATTTTGAAAGTAAAGCCCGGCGCCCCCGTCAGAGCCGTTTCTTTTAAACCTTCCGCGAAAACGAACGGGAAAGGCCAAAACCCGGCCCCGCCCGATCAGACCCGGTAACGGAGGCGTAAATGCTATCCAAATTCTTTCTGGACCGTCCCGTTTTCGCCTGGGTCATCGCCATCGTCGTCATGGCGCTGGGCGTTATCGCGATCTATATTTTGCCCGTCTCCCAGTATCCGCAGCTGGCGCCTCCCTCCATCGCGATTTCATCCTCCTACCCGGGAGCCTCGTCCGAAACGGTTGAAAACAGCGTGACGCAGGTCATCGAGCAGAAGATGACCGGTCTGGACAATCTGATCTACATGTCCGCCTCCAGCGATTCGGCGGGCGGCTCCCGTCTGGAGCTGACGTTCGCTCCGGGAACGGACCCGGACATTGCCTGGTCCAAAGTGCAAAACAAGGTCCAGTCCGCTCTGCCCAGCCTTCCCGACGTCGTCGAAAATCAGGGAGTGCAGGTCAGCAAATCCACACGGAACTATCTGATGATCGTCGGGCTGATTTCAGAAGACGGCTCGATGGACGGAACAGACCTGAGGGATTACGCCAAGTCCAACCTGGAAAAAATTATGGCCCGCGTCCCCGGCGTCGGCGAGGTGGAGGTTTTCGGCGGCGGCTATGCCATGCGCGTCTGGCTCAATCCTAATGAAATGACGGAGTATCATCTGACGGTTGACGATGTTCTGGCCGCGCTCAAGGCCTACAATGTGGAGGTATCCGCCGGCCAGTTCGGCGGGGCGCCCGCCGTTCCCGGCCAGCGCTTGAACGCGTCCATCGTCGTCCAGAACATGCTTTCCACTCCGGAAGAATTTGCCGCCATCCCGATTCGGACCAATCCCGACGGCTCCGTGGTTCGCATCCGCGACGTGGGACGAACGGAATTGGGAACGGAGATTTACGACATTCAGGTTTCATACAGCGGCAAGCCTTCAGCGGGCATCGCCATCCGCCAGTCGCCGGGCGCGAACGCGCTCGACACGGCCGACGCGGTCAAGGCGAAAATGGCCGAGATGAGCCGCTTTTTCCCTCCCGGAATGAAAGTCGTTTATCCGAACGACTCCACGGTCTTCATCAAGGTGTCCATCAATGAAGTGATCAAGACGCTCGTGATCGCCATTGTGCTGGTGTTTCTGGTCATGCTGCTTTTTCTGGGCAGCATCCGCGCCACGCTGATCCCCACCATCGCCGTGCCGGTGGTTCTTCTCGGAACCTTCGCCGTGCTGGCGCTTTTCGGCTTTACCGTCAACATGCTGACGATGTTCGCCATGGTGCTGGCGATCGGCCTGCTGGTCGATGACGCGATTGTCGTCGTCGAAAATGTGGAGCGCATCATGACGGAGGAAGGGCTTTCCCCCAAGGAAGCCACGGCCAAATCCATGGAGCAAATCACCAGCGCGCTGGTCGGCATCGGTCTGGTGCTCTCCGCCGTCTTCGGCCCGATGGCGTTTTTTCCCGGCTCCACCGGCATCATCTACCGCCAGTTCTCCATCACGATCATGTCGGCCATGCTGCTTTCGGTGGCCGTCGCCCTGATTCTGACGCCCGTACTGTGCGCCGGGCTCCTCAAGCCCGTCCAGGCCGGACATCAGCCGGCGGAAAACGCCGCCTCTTTCGCCCGGCCGTTTTTCCTGTGGTTTGACCGCGTTTTTTTCAGACTGCGCGACCGTTACGTCGGACTGGTCGGCCATTCGCTTTCCCGGAAAAAACGCTACCTGGTCGTCTTTCTGGTCATCGTCGCGGTCATGGGCGTTTTGTTTCTGCGCATGCCCAGGGCCTACCTGCCGGATGAAGATCAGGGAATCCTGCTGGCACAGGTCATCATGCCCACCGGCGCCACGCTGGAACAAACCGGAGAAATCACGACGCAGATCCAAAAATACTTTGAGGAAAATGAAAAAGAAGCCGTGGAATCGCTGATGACGATCACCGGCATCGGATTTTCCGGACGCTCGCAGAACAACGGCATGGTATTTATCCGGCTGAAGGACTGGCATCTGCGCGACCGGGCGGATCTGAAAGCGAAGGCGATTGCCGGCCGGGCGATGTTCGCCCTTTCCGGTATCCGCAACGCCATGGTGTTTACCTTCCAGCCTCCGTCCGTCATTGAACTGGGCACGTCCATCGGGTTCGATTTTCAGCTCCTTGACCGCGGAGGGGTGGGGCATTCGGCACTGACGAACGCCCAGTACCAGCTTCTCGGCCTCGCGGCAAAGGATCCGCGGGTTGCCAAAGTCCGGCCCAACAGCATGGAAGACGTCCCGGAATACCGCATCGACGTGGACTGGGAAAGAGCCGGCGCACTGGGGGTTCCCATCTCATCCATCCACAGGACGCTGTCCGCCGCCTTCGGCAGCGCCTACGCCAACGACTTCATTCAGGGCGGGCGCATCAAACGAGTGTATATTCAGGCCGACGCCCCGTACCGCATGCTGCCCAAAGATCTGGAAAATCTCTATGTCCGCAATACGCAGGGCCGAATGGTGCCTTTTGCATCCTTTGCCACGGGCCGCTGGACGTCGGGGCCGCCCCGGCTCACGCGCTACAACGGCTTTCCTTCCATCAACATCTGGGGAGAACCGGCCCCGGGACGCAGTTCGGGAGAAGCCATGCAGGCGATGGAGGAGGCCATGGAAAAACTTCCTTCCGGCTTCGGCTTTGACTGGAGCGGCCTTTCCTACCAGGAGCGGATGGCCGGCACCCAGGCGCCGCTGCTGTACGCCTTTTCCATTTTTGTGATTTTTCTGTGTCTGGCCGCTCTGTACGAAAGCTGGACAATCCCCATTTCGATTCTGCTCGTGCTTCCGCTGGGCGTCATCGGCGGCATTATCGCGTCCAGCGCGCGCGGGCTCGCCAATGACGTGTATTTTCAGATCGGACTCCTCACCACACTGGGGCTGACCACCAAAAACGCCATCCTGATCGTCCAGTTCGCCAAGAGCGGTCTGGAGCGCGGCATGGGGCTTCTGGAGGCGACCCTGGAAGGGGCGAAGCTGCGCTTTCGTCCGATCGTGATGACGTCGCTGGCCTTTGGATTCGGCGTCCTGCCGCTCGCCATGACTACCGGGGCGGGCGCGGGCGCGCAAAACGCCATCGGCACCAGCGTGCTGGGCGGCATGATCACGGCAACCCTGCTGGTGGTGATTTTTTCGCCGCTGTTTTACGTTCTGATTGAAACGTTGTTCGGCAGAAAGCTGAAAACGGACGCGGGTAAAACCGGCGCGCCTTCTCTTTTTGAACATTTACGGCAAACCATTTTGACCGGACGCCGGAAGAAAAAATCAAGCCGTACGGATAAAGCGGATGCTTCAGAGGTTGAGCAACATGAATAAAAAATGGCTTTTGATCCTGATGGTTCTTTTGGCGGGCTGCACGATGGCGCCGAAATACGAGCGTCCGGAAGCCCCGGTGCCGAACGAGTGGCCGGCAGGCCAATCTTATGGGGAAGAGAAACAGGCATTGGAGACGACTCAACCGGGGTGGCGCGAATTTATCACCGATCAGCGCCTGCGGGAAATCATCGCCGACTCTTTGAAAAACAACCGTGATCTGCGGGTCGCGGCGCTGAACGTGGACAAGGCCAGAGCCATGTACGGCATCGGACGGGCCTCGCTGCTGCCTTCGATCAACGCCTCGGGCGTCTGGTATCGGGAAAGAATCCCGGCCGATCTTTCCTCTTCCGGCAACTCCGTCACCGCCGAACAATTTAACGTCAGTCTTGGCATGGCTTCCTGGGAAATCGACTTCTTCGGACGCATCCGCAGCCTGAAAGACCAGGCCCTGGAACAATACCTGGCCACGGATCAGGCAAGCCGCAGCGCGCAGATTCTGCTGGTGGCCGCGGTGGCGCAGGTTTATTGGACGCTGGCGGCGGACCGGGAGGCCCTGAGCCTCGTTTCCTCCACTCTTTCGGCGCAGGAAGCGGCCTACAAAATGATCCGCAAGCGTCATGAAGTCGGACTGGCCTCAGAGCTGGATCTGCGCCGGGCTCAGACCCAGGTGGATACGGCCAGAGGGGATGTCGCCCGCTACACGCAAATGGTCGCGCAGGATGAAAACTACCTGAATCTTCTGGTCGGCTCGCCGGTCCAAAAGGAATTATTGCCGCCGAATCTGGCCGGCGTCAGCCCGCCCCGGGATATTTCAGCCGGCCTCTCTTCCGAACCGCTTTTGCGGCGGCCGGACGTTCTGGCGGCGGAGCACCGGCTCAAAGCGGCCAACGCCAATATCGGCGCGGCCCGCGCGGCTCTCTTTCCCCGGATTTCGCTGACGACGTCCATTGGAACCGCCAGCGCCGAACTGTCCGGGCTTTTCAAAGCCGGCTCGGACGTGTGGACCTTTGCGCCGCAGATCGTGATGCCGATTTTCGATCCCCGCGTCTGGTATGCCTACGACGTCACCAAAATCGAAAAGGAAATTTCCATCGCCCAGTATGAGAAGTCCATTCAGACGGCCTTTCGGGAAGTGGCCGACGCGCTGGCGGAAAAAGGCATGGTCAATGAGCGCATCGCGGCGCAGCAATCCCTTGTTGATGCTCTGGCCGTCGCCTACCGCCTCTCCGAGCTGCGCTACGAAAAGGGCATCGACAGCTACCTCTCCGTTCTCGACGCGCAGCGCTCGCTGTACGGCGCGCAGCAGGGCCTGATCCTGCTGCGTCTGGCTTCCATCAACAATCGCGTGGCCCTCTACAAAGCACTGGGCGGAGGCGCGTCTCCATGACGAAAAAGCGGCGCCCCTGTTCGGCAAAGGAAATCAAATATTTTCTGTTGAATCGGGTTCTGACGTCCGCCATTGTTTTCGTTTTGCGGATTTACGCAAAAACGCTCCGCGTGCGGATCGAGGGCAAGGAAGAAATTCTGAAGCATCTGGCCGGCGGGGGCCGGGTCATCTTTGCCAGTTGGCACCAGCGCCTTTTCGGAGGTTTTTTTGTTCCGCGGTTTTTTCAATGGACGCCCTGCATCATGATCAGCCAGAGCCGCGACGGAGACTTCATTTCCAAAATCGTCTCCCGCCTCGGCTGGATTCCGGTTCGGGGCTCCAGCACCCGGGGCGGCGCGAAAGCATTGAAAGCCATGCCGCGGACGGCGGCTGGGGAAAATGACGAAAAAACGCAAACCCGCAAACCTAATTTGACAAATTCAACCTGGATCTGACACTCAACTGCGACGGGGAGCCGCTCTCTCTCACCAACTACCGGTTTATTGGGTTGCTAAAACAAAATGTGCGAAAGATTGTTGACACTACCCGAAAACAGACAACCGATGCTGAAATGTCAAGATTAAAGATTTGACCCCTTACCCTAAAGATTTGACCCCTTACCCCCCTTACCCTTTTCTCACCGGCACCGGCTGAATCCATTTTTTGTTGTCGCCGTCGTAGTACCATTTGTCGGGAAAGCCGCGTCGGCGGATGAAGGTGGGATGATCGGCCCAGCGCAGGAGGTCCTGGTAGGCGGCGTGAAGCCGGCGAAAGGCGGCGGCCGTCCCGCCGGCATCGGGATGATGAATTTTCGCCTGGCGGCGGTAGGCGTTGCGGATGATCTTATCCAGATCGCGGGATGCGAGATCCGCTTTGGACATCTCCAGAAGCAGTATGCTTTCCGGTTTGACGCAAGGCGCCTTCATCCACCGGGGGCGCTTGAGTCCGTCGGCCATGGCCAGTCTTTCGGCCATCTCCAGAACGCGCCTTGAAGCCAGGTAGTTTCGTGTGGTCCTCTTTTCCTCGGCCCACCAGGCGTCCCCCAGCAGATTGCTCATCCTGCCGAAATCATCGGCCGGCTTTGTCCCCGCCGTGCGCTTCGTCTGGAAGCGAAACACCTCCCGAATGCCGTGCGGAACCACGTCGAGAACAATCAACGTATCCGTAAAATAAAATGTTGCGTAGCGCGTGTTCAGGGCCTGCAGCAGTCCGCTTCGCGTATTGAGCCTCTGCCGCAGATGCTGGCGGCATCGGACGGAGCAGTAGCGGCGCTTCCCGATGTTGCCTTCGCCGCAGGAAAGGCAAACGCCCTGGGGAAAATGATGGGCGGATATTTTGCTTTTGACCAGCATGCGTGAATCAGCCGGCGGGTTGAAAAACCTTTCCTCCGGCCTTGACTTTCCTTCAATGATTTACCGGGCCGCCAGGTATCCCCTGGCCAGCGCCTTGTTGACATGCAGAACGCCTTTGTTCATCTCCTTCATCGGATAATCGGCGGTGATCACGGGCAGCGCGTCGGCGTCGGCCTGGGTTTTGACCACCGATCCACCCGGCACATATCGTCCGTCGGCCACCCGGACGCCTATTAAAATAGCGCCCGGCTCAATGACGCAGTTTTTTCCGACAAAGGATTTAAAAACCAGCGCCCTCATGCCCACAAACGTGTCGTCCATCACGACGGCCGGTCCGTGAATATGCACCTGGTGCGCCAGCGACACGCGGTTTCCCACATACACCGCGTATTTCCTGCCGTTCACTTCCATTTTATTTTTTTCCACGGGCTTTCCGTCCAGTTCCGTTTCCAGCGCGTGAATAATCACGCCGTCCTGGATATTGGAATCATCTCCCACGTGGAGCGGCTGGCCTTCGTCGCCGCGCACGGACGCCATCGGCGAGACCATGATGTTTTTTCCCAGTTCCACATTGCCGATGACCGCCGCCAGGGGATGAATATACGTGCCCTCCCCGATCACCGGCTCGGACACGGTCGCGCTGAAATCGGTTTTTACGTTTTTCTCAATCATGCTTGCCCTCCGCTTCTCTGTAATAGGTCCGCGCCGGCTTGTCCGGAATCATGCGGCGCGTGCTGATGTTTCTCTTTTTTCTTCAAGGCTTCGCCCTTTCCCTGGCCACCAGATCTTCCCAGGCGGCCGCCACCTTTTTTTCCGTCTCCTTCGGATCGCATTGGTTGTCGATCACGATCGTCGCCAGCCGGATCTTTTCGCCTATCGGCATCTGGCTGGCCAGCCGCAGTTGAGCTTCTTCCCGGCAGACGGAATTGCGCGTCATCAGGCGTTCAATCTGGCATTCGGGCTCGACCACGACCAGAATCGTCAGCTCAAACAGGTGCTGCATGCCGCCTTCAAACAGGAGAGGCACGTCGGAAAAAACGACGGCGTGAGGGGTCTGCGCCTTGATCTTTTCGAGGCGGGACCACCATTCCTCAAACACGCGGGGATGAACGATGGAGTTGAGACGCCTGAGCTTTTCCGGAGAGCAAAAAACAATGGACGCCAGTTTGCCGCGGTCAATGGTCCGGTCGGGCAATAGGATTTCCGTTCCGAAGCACTGCACGACATCCCGCCACGCGGGTTTTTCCGGCTCCTGCACTTCGTGGGCCAGCTTGTCGAAATCAATCAGATGACCGCCCAGGCGCACAAACATTTCCGCAACGGTTGATTTTCCGCAGGCAATCCCGCCCGTTAATCCGACATTCAGCATGCGTTACTTCTTATTGCGTTCGTAGATGATCCGCAAACCATCCAGCGTCAGCATCTCCTCAATCTTATCGATCGTCCTGGCTTCCTGCGCCACTACCCGCGCCAGCCCCCCCGTGGCGATGACCAGAGGGTTGCTTTTGACTTCCGCCTTCATCCGGTTGACAATGCCGTCCACCAGGCCCGCGTAGCCGAACATGATGCCCGCCTGAATGGCGCTGACGGTGTCCTTGGTAATGATGGTCCTGGGTTTGCCGAATTCGACGCGGGGCAGCTTGGAAGCCCTCTCAAAAAGCGCCTCGCTGGAGATCACGATCCCCGGCGAAATGCAGCCGCCCATGTATTCGCCCCGGGGCGACACATAGTCAAACGTCGTCGCCGTCCCGAAATCGACAATGATCGTTTCCTGGCGGTACTTTTCAAAAGCGGCCACGGCATTCACGATCCGGTCCGCGCCGACTTCCTTGGGATTATCATAAAAGATCGGCATGCCCGTCTTAATGCCGGGGCCGACGATCATCGGCTTGATATTGAAATACTTGATGCACAGGGGTTCCAGAATATTCAGCATCGGCGGGACGACGCAGGAAATGATAATCGACCGAACGGATTTAATCTCTTTCGCCTTCATGCGGATAGACTGGTACAGATTGTAAATCAGCACGCCGTACTCATCGATGGTATGATCGATTTCCGTCCGAATCCGCCAGTCATGCAGCAGTTGATCCTGGTCAAAAAGCCCCAGGACGGTATTGGTATTGCCGACATCAATCACCAGCAGCATGCATCCTTACTCCTTCCCGACAGTTGCGTCTCCCGCCGCAACCTTCACCATTTTTTGTCCCTCCGCCAGAAGCACCAGGGAACCGTCTTCATCCAGGTCAACCGCTTCTCCGCGGATCGTTTCCTTCCCGAATTGGACCGAAACCGGCTTGCCTAGCATCGCGGTCCGCTCCAGCCACTGCTTTCGAACCGGAGCAAAACCTTTTTGAGCGAGTTCCCTATAACATTTTGCCAAATTTTCATACAGGAGAATGATCAGCTCCAGTCGGGAAATTTCCCGGCCGGCCTCCATCGACAGGGATGTGGCGATTCCCCGAATATCCTCCGGAAATTCTTTCCGTTTCCAGTTGACGTTCACGCCGATGCCCGCCACGACGAAATCGACGGCGTCCCCCGCCGTTCTCATCTGCGTCAGAATGCCGCACACCTTCTTTCCGCCGATCTGCACGTCATTTGGCCATTTCAGGAAAACGCGGCCCGGACAATAGGGTTCAAGCGTTTTTGCAACGGCCACGCCCGCCGCGAGCGAAATCTGCGGCGCAAGGCCGGGTGAAAAGCGCGGGCGCAAAAGGATGGACGTGTAAATGTTCGCGCCGGGAGGCGAATGCCAGGTCCGCTGCATCCTTCCCTTTCCCGCGCTCTGGCGCTCGGCGATCACCGCGGTCCCTTCCGGCGCCCCCTGCATGCCCAGCCGGAACACTTCGTCGTTGGTCGAGCCGATTTCTTCGTAATAGTACAGCGTGTGGCCGATGAATCGACCGGCAAGGCTTTGCTTCAGGGATGACTGGTTCAAAGGCATAAAGTTAAGAGTTTTAAGTTTTAAGTTAAGGGTTGTTCGCTGTCGGAACGGTTGTGACTCAATTCCTGCTTCAGCCTTCAGCCTATCGCCTATCGCCCCTCGCCTCTTACCTTCAACGATATATCGGCCGCGCGGACGGAATGGGTGAGTTCTCCAACGGAAATGATGTCGACGCCCGTTGCGGCGATGTCGGCGACGCGCCGCAGGGTAACGTTTCCGGAAGCCTCGGTGAGCGCGCGGCCCGCGATAAGCGCCACGGCCTTTTTCATGGCGCCGATCGTCATGTTGTCCAGCATGATGATGTCCGCGCCGCAGGCCAGGGCTTCCCGGACTTCCCGCAGGTTTTTGGTTTCCACCTCGATGGTGAGTGACCGCTTCAAATGCTTTCTCTGGGCGGCAACCGCCGCGGTGATGCCGCCCGCGGCTTCGATATGGTTGTCCTTGATCAGAACGGCGTCATACAGGCCCATGCGGTGATTGGTTCCGCCCCCCACCCGAACGGCCATCTTGTCCAGCACCCGAAGACCCGGCACAGTCTTTCGCGTGTCATAAATCTTCGCCTTCGCTTTGCCGACGGCATTCACGTAAGCGGCCGTCAGCGTCGCAATGCCGCACATGCGCTGGAAATAATTCAGGGCAACGCGTTCCGCCTGCAGAATATTGGACAGACTACCCGTGACTTCGGCGATGACATCGCCTTTCTTGGCCCGTCTCCCGTCTCCGATCAATTTTGCAACTTTGATATTTTTGTCCAGGCATTGAAACGCCGCCTCGAAAACCTCCAGGCCCGCGACGACAAAATTCTCCTTGGCCACCGCGACCGCCCTGCCCTTCTTTTTCGGGCTGACGGTGGCCTGCGTTGTGATGTCCCCCGTGCCGATATCTTCGGCCAGCGCAGATTCAATGATTATTTTAATTTGAGGAGAAACCATTTCTTATACCAAAACAATCTGAGTGATTTGTAATTGACGGGAGGTGCAATCGCTTTTTACCCTCCCTCAATCCCTCCCCTCAAGGGAGGGAAGAAAGGCAACCGCAGGGAGCGGCTTGTAACCTCGTGTGCCCTTCAGGGCATCAGGCTATCACGACCGTTCCCTGCAAAACCCGCAATCGGGCAGAAATCCAACCACAGGAAACGGTTTTAAAACACCTTCGCGGGTGGAGCGACCGTTCCCTACACCGTCACCTCCTTCAATTTCTTCAACGCCCCTTCCAGGGCGGAAAATTTTTCCTGGAAGCTTTTCAGTTTGCCTTCTTCCTTCACAATGATCTCGGGCGCGGCCTTGTCGCGGAAATCCCGGTTGGCCAGCTTCCGGGAGCTTTGCTCCAGATCTTTGGCCACTTTGGCCAGCTCTTTTTCCAGACGCGCCTTTTCTCCGGCAATGTCCACAATGCCGGCCAGCGGAACAAAAACCTTCGTCGAACCGATCACGCCGGTGGCAACCCCTTTGGGTTCAACCAGATTCACGTCCACCGTCAGGGATTCCAGAGCAGCCAGATTGACGATGTAGGCCGCTCCGTTTTCCACGGAGGTTTTGATTGCCTCATCCACGGCGGAAATCAGGACTTTCAGCTTCACGGAAGGCGGAATCCGCATTTCCCCCCGAATGTTCCGGACGGAGGTGATGATTTCCATCAGCAGCTCCATTTCCTGCCTGGCATCTTTTTCCTGCCAGGCGTCGTTGACCACGGGAAACCGGCTGACCATGATCGAGTTTTCGTCGCTCCCTAAGAGCGTCTGCCAGAGTTCTTCGGTGACAAACGGCATGAAGGGGTGCAAAAGTTGCAGCATGACGGCGAAAACCTCTTTCAGGGTCCTCTGGGTCGCCTGCTTGCGCTCAGGGCTGAGTTTGCCGTACAGAGCGGGTTTGCTCACCTCAAGATACCAGTCGCAGTATTCATGCCAGATGAAATTGTAGATGGAAGCCGCCGCGTCGTTGAAACGGTATTCATCGAGGCTTCGGGTCACCTCGTCGATGGCCTCGTTGAGTTTTGCCTTGATCCATTTTTCCGGCAGCGCGTCGGGCGCGTTCAGTGAGCCGTTTTCATCGTAATCCGCCAGATTGGAAAGCGTCAGTTTGGCGGCGTTCCAGATTTTATTGACGAAGAATTTATAGCCTTCGATGCGCTCCGGCGACATGCGGACATCGCGTCCCTGGGCGGTATAGGCGGCCAGCGTGAAGCGGAAAGCGTCCGTGCCGTACCGGTCGATCATTACAAGCGGGTCGATGCTGTTTCCCGAGGACTTGCTCATCTTGTCGCCTTTTTCATCGCGCACCAGCGCGTGAAGGTAGACGTCCCGAAAAGGCACATCCTTCATCACGTAAAGACCCATCATCATCATGCGGGCCACCCAGAAAAAGAGAATGTCGAACCCGGTGATGAGCAGAGAGGTCGGATAAAATGTTTTGAGCGCCTGCGTTCGCTTGGGCCAGCCCAGCGTCGTGAATGGCCACAGGGCCGAACTGAACCAGGTATCGAGCACATCCTCATCCTGTTTCAGGGACGTACCGTCACAGACGGGGCATTTTTCCGGGTCCACCGTGGAAACGATCACCTTGCCGCAGCCGCCGCAATACCAGACCGGGATGCGGTGACCCCACCACAGTTGCCGCGAGATGCACCAGTCGCGGATGTTGTTCATCCATTCAAAATACGTGGCCTCCCAGGAGGCGGGCACGATGCGCGTTTTCTTTTTCGTGACGGCGGCGATGGCCTTGGCGGCCAGCGGCCTGATTTTGACGAACCACTGTTTGGACACCATCGGCTCGATGTCCGTTTTGCAGCGGTAGCACTTCCCGACGTTGTGCGCGTAAGGTTCGATGCCGACCAGATAGCCGCCCTTTTCCAGGTCGGCGATGACATTGTCGCGCGCCTCGTAGCGGTCCTGTCCCTTGTAGGATCCGCCGTATTCGTTGATGATCCCCTCTCCGTCGATGACGGAGATGATCTCCAGGTTGTGGCGCTGCGCCATGGCGAAGTCGTTGGGGTCGGAACCGGGAGTGATCTTCACCGCTCCGGAGCCGAAATCCATCGTCACGTAGTCGTCGGCGATAATCGGAATGGGCTTGTTCATCAGAGGCAAAATGACCATTTTGCCGATCTTGTCCCTGTAGCGCGGATCATCGGGGTGCACGGCCACCGCCGTGTCGCCCAGCATGGTTTCCGGCCGCGTCGTGGCGACGACGATTTCGCCTGAGCCGTCGGCAAACGGGTAGCGGATATTCCACAGATTGCTCTGGTCGGCCTTGAATTCCACTTCCAGATCGGAAATGGCGGTATGGCAGCGCGGACACCAGTTGACGATGTAGTCGCCCTGATAGATCATGTCTTCGTTGTAGAGGCGGACAAAAACCTCGCGGACCGCCTGGGAAAGACCCTCGTCCATGGTGAAGCGCTCGCGGTCCCAGTCGCAGGAACAGCCCAGGCGCTTGAGCTGGTTGATGATGACGCCGCCGTATTTTTCCTTCCATTCCCAGACGCGGGCGATGAATTTTTCGCGGCCCAGATCGTGACGGGAGAGCCCCTCCTTGCGGAGCTGCTGCTCCACGACGTTTTGCGTCGCGATGCCCGCATGGTCCATGCCCGGCATCCAAAGCGTGTTGTAGCCCTGCATTCTTTTGAAGCGGATGATGATGTCCTGAAGGGTATTGTTGAGCGCGTGGCCCATGTGCAGCATTCCGGTCACGTTGGGAGGCGGAATGACGATGGAAAAAGGCGGCGCTTCGCTGGTGTCCTGCGCGTGGAAAAACTTATTCTCGAGCCAGTAATCGTACAGTCTTTTTTCGGCCTCGGCCGGTTCAAATGCCTTGTCCAACTCTTTGATTGTCATGTAAGTCTTACTCTCCTGTCTGCGCGCAATCGCAAAGGGCCTGCGCCCTTTGCGGACGGACTTTTTCGCCACGTCCGTCCTCGCGTAAAATTTGAGGCGGGAAAAAACCCTTCCCGCCTCGTGGATGTGTCAACATCATTTTCTTTTAATCGAATTTCAGCTCTTCCTTGATCTTGCGGATGATCAGAAGAGCGTCCGCTCCGGGAACGGGCGCAAGCGGGGCGAACTCCCCGGTCGTGATGTCCATCGCCTCCATGATGCCCCGGGAGGTCACCACCATGACCGCGTTGAAATACGGCAGGTCAGACCGGAGATCAGGAAAGGGCGAGGTCGATCCGATAAACTTGGTGGCCAGCACGTTGTCACCCGTCACTTTAATTAAAATGTCTTCGATCATCAGGGCGTACTCGGCGCGGTTCAGGGCGCCGGCCGGCTCGAAATTGCCCTGCGGATTGATTTCCAGGCCGCGAACGCCGATCGCCAGGATCCCATCGATATCCGCCTTCAGGGGATGGCCGGCAATGTCTTTGGCGGCAGGCTGTACCGTCTGGGCGCTCCGGGCTTTTTCGGGATCCTTGAAGGACGTGTCAAATGTTCTGGGCGTTCTCTTTTTATACAGAACGTCGATTTTTAACTCCTCCATGAACAGAGCCGCGGCATCGGCGCGGGAAATGCTCTCCAGAAGGGCAATCTTTTTGCCCGTCACTGTTCCGGGCATGGCCCGCTGGATTTTCTGAACCAGGTTCCACTGGGCATTGGCCTGGCTGACATATTCTTTGCGGATTTCAAGAACTTTTGCAAACATGGCGCCTGCCTTGCCGTAGTCGAGGGCCGTCTTGTACGCCAGCCCCATGAAAAACGGAGCGGCGGCGGAAGAAGCGTCCAGCTTCACCGCGTCCTGATACGAGCTTTCGCACTTTTTCAGCCAGCTTGTGTCCTGCTCGCAGTCCACGCCGATTTTCGTGCAGGCAAGCTTGCTCTGCGTATTCACGCGGATATAACCGATGTGAACGGCAAGCTGTTCTTCGCCGGTCTTTGCCGTATCCCACGCCTTCTCCAGTTGTTCAAAGGCGGCGGTATAATTCTGCTGACCGGCTTTCGCCAGGCTCATTCCGGCATAGGCTTTGGAATATTGATTGTTCAGTTCCAGCGCCAGTGCAAATTCCCGTTCTGCGTCCTGATATTTTTCCTGATCAATCAGTTTCATGCCGGTAAAGACATGATGCTCCGGAGTGTCGAGCGCGCTTTCCGGCTGACGGGCCTTCGTCCCGCATGCGGCAATCAGCAAAACAGCCGAAAACAAAACGATCGCAAAGAGAACCTTTTTCATGTTCGCGCGGCAAAACATACATTCGCTCCTTTCTGCAAAAGGGTTATTCCCTGAAAATTCCTTCTGTTTCCTTCCCAAAAAGCTTTGTATCATTAGCTTCAGTGCCTTGTGAAGTCAAGTCAATATTGCGCCAGAAATTCCCGCGCTTTTTCTTCTATTTTTCGCGTCTCGCCGGGTCCGAACCACGTGACGGCCCTGTCCGCGCCGAACCATGTCATCTGCCGTTTGGCATATTGCCAGGTCTCGCGGCTGATAGAGTCTTTTGCCTCATCCAGACCGCATCGTTTCCGAATAAAAGAAATCATCTGCTTGTATCCGAGGGACTGAAGGGGTTTGAGCGTTTCTGAATAGCCCCGGTCCAGAAGCCCCCGCACCTCATCGAGCAGCCCCGCTTCCATCATTTGTTCGGTTCTTTGGCGGATTCTCTTTTTCAATTCGTTTCGTTCCACGCGAAGGCCGATCTTGAAGACGGCATACGGACAATCGGCAAACCGGTGCTTTTGCTGCAGTTCCAGTATGGATTGGCCGCTCTGGTCCAGCACTTCCAGCGCCCGAATCACCCGTACGGCATCGTTGGGATTGATGCGGCCGGCCGCCTGCGGGTCCCGTTTTTCAAGAAGGCCGTAAAGATGATGCTTTCCAAGTCTGTCACGAATATCCCGGTAATAATTGCGAATTTGCTCATCGACCGGCGGCGTTTCGATAATGCCCTGCAAAAGCGCGCGGATATAGAGGCCCGTTCCCCCGACCACCAGCACCCGCCTGCCCTCACCCGCCAGTTCCCCGATCATTGTTCTGGCCTGTTCGCAATACAGAGCCGCATTGTATTCCTCGTCCGGGTCCACCACGTCCAGCAGGTGGTGCCTGACCCTTTCCCTTTCCGCCCGTGTCGGTTTGGCCGTGCCGATATCCAGATAACGATAGACCTGCAGCGAATCCGCGTTGACAACCTCGGCTTCCAGGGACTGGGCCAGCTCCAGCGCGAGGCTGGTTTTCCCTGTTGCCGTAGGCGAACCCAGGACCAGCAGGGGAATCCCGTGCGAATTATTTGCGCTTGAACATTCGTTCGATTTCATAAAGCGTAAACCGGACACGAATCGGGCGTCCGTGCGGACAGGTGGCGTTAAAGGGTGTTTCTTCCAGGTCGCGGCACAAAGCGGCAACCTCCGCGGGAGAAAGTTCCGCGTGGGCCTTGATCGCTGCATGGCAGGCCAGGGACGCCAGGATTTTCTCCTTTTTCTCCGCAAGCGAAGGGGCTGCCTGTCCTTCGCCCAGCCCGTCAACCAGATCGGATACCAGCAGGCGCGCATCAACATTCGGCAGGGCGGCGGGCATGGCCTTCACCACGACCGCGTCGCGGCCGAAGACCTCCAGCTCCAAACCGATGCCGGCAAGCAGCGGCAGCGCTTCCGTGAGAAGGCTGATCTGCGCGGGAGTCAGCGTTACCACTTCCGGCATCAACAGGGGCTGGCTTGCAACTGGTCCTTTCCCGGTTGCCTTCAGGCGCTCCAGAAGAATTCTTTCATGCGCCGCGTGCTGATCCAGCAGCATCAGGCCGCCCGGGCCTCCAAACACGAGATAGGCGCCGGCAAACTGCCCCAGATAGGTTCGATGGTCAAACGTGATTCGTTCTTCGCAGGAAGCATCCTCCACGCGGGCGGGAACATCCGTTTCCCCGGCACGCGCGAACAAATCCTCATCAAGAGCCCTCTGAAGGTTTGCCCGCGAAAACACGTCCCTCTGCCTTCCCCATGAGGCCTGATAAGGCCTGGATTTTTGAAATTCCGAAGAGTCGGCAGCCATCTCACGCGGCGCCAGACGATAGGCCACGGCATCCCTGGAAGCCTGCGCTCCGGCCAGGGCTCTCGAAACCGCCCCGGACACCAAATCATAAATGATGCGGGAATTTTTGAAGCGAACTTCCATTTTGGCCGGGTGCACGTTGATGTCCACCTCCTCTCCCGGAAGACGCAGAAACAGGACCGCCGCGGGAAAGCGCCTGGGCTCCATCACCTGGCGGTAGGCCGCGAGCAGCGCGTGCATCATGGAATTGTCGCGGATAAAACGGGAATTGACAAACAGATAAACGCTTTTGGAATTGGATTTCGTCCATGTCGGCGTGGAAACCATGCCGCCAAGTTCGACGTTTTCCTTTCGCTGGGCGATCGTCAGGCAGTGATCCGTAAAGTCCCTGCCCAGAACCATGGCGACGCGATCCGCGACGCTCGCCGCCGCCGGCGCCGCGAACATGTTTCGTCCGTCCGCGCGGACGGAAAAGCGGATCTCCGGGTGTGAAAGCGCCAGCCGCATGACCGCATCCAGGCAGGCGCTCTGCTCGGTGGCTTCTGTCTTGAGAAACTTCCGGCGCGCCGGCACATTGGCAAAGAGCTCCGTCACGGTTATTTGCGTTCCGGAGGGCACGCCCGCCGGAGATATTTCGGAAATCGAGCCTGCCTGCGCTGTCGCTTTCGTTCCGGCCAGATCGTCGGGACGGCGGGTCAGAAGCTCCACGCGGGCGACGGAGGCGATGCTGGCCATCGCCTCGCCCCGAAAGCCGAAGGAGCCGGCATCATGGATATCGTCGATCCGGACGATTTTGCTGGTGGCGTGGCGTTCAAAAACCAGCGCGACGTCTTCCTGTTCAATGCCGGATCCGTTGTCAACGACCCGAATAGAGCGGCATCCGCCTTTTTCCAGTTCGACGCGAATGTCATCAGCCCCCGCATCGACGGCGTTTTCCACCAGTTCCTTGACGATTGACGCCGGCCTTTCCACCACTTCTCCTGCGGCAATCTGATTGGCGACTTCTTCGGATAAAACGGCAATTCGACGGGACAAGATCCATCTCCTGCAAATTATTTTGCCGCGGCCACATGATGATTGGACGCGGTTCATCAAATCCGCGGTTTGCGGTCCATCGCGGCGGCTGAGCCTTCAGGATGGTTTCCAAGAAAAAAGCCGCAGCCACCAAAACCCCGTGACTGCGGCCCTGTTGCGCAATTTTACGCAAGTCCTCTAATCCAGAACGATCATGACGCGGCATTTTTTCATGAAAGACGCGTTTTCCGACGAAGCGCGAATGAGCTGGGCGTCGGCATTGCTGATCACGACATCGGACCGGCCCGCGCCGCCGGTCTTTAATCCTTTAACCGTAATCGGGCTGGCCGTGACGCGCTGATTGCTTTGCGCGGCGGTGAGGTCGCGGGCATACCCGCTCATCCCCTGCTGAACGGCGTATTCGCGGTCCACATTGGCCGAACCGTACACTTCCTTGCCGTCCTCGTCGTAAATGCGCGGCGACATGGCCGGACGCGCCTGAATGCCGCGTGCGTCAACCACCAGTCCGGTATAGGAAACAGCGGCCGGAGGCGCTGGAGCCGCGGGCGGCGGCGCAACGGGAGGCGCGGGCGGTGCGGGAGCCGGCGTTTCGACGACGGGAGCCGGAGGCGGAATTTCTTTGCGTTTCTGAATGGAAATGGGAACCATGATTTTGGACAATTCCCCGTACAGCGGCATTCTCAGCGTCACTTCGACGGTGCCGTCAGACAAATACTGCTGGTCAACGATCTGCGCCCCTTTGACCAACCCTTCGACCTGCGTGTTGATGACGTCGCTCTCAACGGTAAAGTCCCTCACCGTCGTGTGCGAATCCACTTGAACGCCCTTGGTGATTTCCAGGAGATTCCGGTAGGCGTCCACTTTCGCGGCGCGCAGCGCCAGGGGACGGGCATTGATTTTTCCCTGGTATCTTTCCGGCGGCGCGCCGATGCCTTTTGCTTCAATAAAGCCCGCCGACCAGTTTACCGAACCCTGGCCGACTTTTTCCACCCACTCGGACATGCTGATCGCATTCTGACAAAAAGCGGCGGATGCCCATATTAACAGGATACCCGTCAAAACGGTGATGGAAACGAATCTCAACTTCATATTGTCCTCCTTGCATGGTTGGCGTCCTGAAAAATTTTCCTCTTCGAAACCGGCACAAAACTAACAAAATATTCTTTCGCTTGCAATAAGAATTCACAGCCTGTCCGGCAAATGAAAACACCGCTTCCTTCGGCAAGAGTTGTGCTTGAAACTCCACGGTTTATGTGATACTTGAGCGTGCGGATAAAGGCTGCATACAAGCAGATGAAATCATTCGCGGTTTAACCGCTATTTTTTTGATTGGACAGGAGCGACGACAATATGGATTACAAAACGACCCTTAATCTTCCCCAAACCGATTTCCCCATGAAGGCTAACCTGGCCGTGCGCGAGCCGGAAATGCTGAAAAAATGGGAACATATGGACATTTACCACAAGATCCGGAAGGAAGCGAAAGGCAGAAAACCCTATATTCTGCATGACGGCCCTCCCTACGCCAACGGCAATATTCACCTGGGAACGGCGCTGAACAAAATCATCAAGGATATCGTGATCAAAGCCAAAAACATGACCGGCTTTGACGGCGTGTACGTCCCGGGCTGGGACTGCCACGGCCTGCCGATCGAACACCAGGTGGACAAGGAACTGGGCGGCAAAAATTCCGGCCTGTCCCAGGTGGAAAAACGACGTGCCTGCCGCGTGTACGCGGAAAAATATGTCGGCATTCAGCGTGAGCAATTCAAGCGCCTCGGCGTTTTCGGCGAATGGGAGAATCCCTACCTGACCATGGCTTATCCGTATGAAGCCGCCACGGTTCATGAGTTCGGCAAAATGTATCTGAACGGCAGTGTGTACAAGGGCAAGAAGCCCGTGTACTGGTGCGCCACCTGCAAGACGGCGCTGGCGGAGGCGGAAGTGGAATACGCCGATCACCATACCCCGTCCATTTATGTCCGGTTCGCCTTCACCTCGGACATCGGAGCTATTCGACCCAAACTGGCCGGACAAAAAGTTTTCATGGTCATCTGGACGACCACCCCGTGGACGATTCCCGCCAACCTGGCCATCGCCGTTAAGAATGATTTCATTTACGCCGCCGTGAAAATCGGCGACGACGTCCTGATCGTCGCCAAAGACATGCTGGATTATTGTTTGGACGCTTTCGGGTATCGCGGAAAAGCTTATGAGATTCTTGATGAATTCAAGGGCGAAGTCCTCGAAGGACAGAAGTGCGTCCATCCCCTGATTCAGAGAAACAGCCTGCTCATTCTGGCCCCCTTTGTCACGCTGGAAGCCGGCACAGGCGCCGTGCACATCGCTCCCGGCCATGGACAGGAAGACTATGAGATCGGCCTGGAATATGGCCTGGACAACTACGCGCCGGTGGATGACGCCGGTAAGTTCACGGAGGACGTCGAGCATTTCGCCGGACAGTTTGTGTTTGACGCCAACGACAGCGTCATTCAGAAACTGAAAGAAGCGGGCGCTCTTTTGGGACACGTTCCCATGCAGCATTCCTACCCGCACTGCTGGCGCTGCAAAAAGCCCATCATTTTCCGTTCGACCGAGCAGTGGTTTATCTCCATGGAGAAAAACGACCTGCGCAAAAAGGCGCTGGCGGCCATCAACCAAGTGCAGTGGATCCCCTCCTGGGGGCGCGACCGCATTTACGGCATGATGGAAAACCGCCCCGACTGGTGCATCTCCCGCCAGAGGCTGTGGGGCGTTCCGATCACGATTTTCTACTGCGCCAAATGCAAAAACGAACTGCTGACGCAGGATATGCTCAACCACCTGGCGGCGATGGTGGAAAAAAACGGCGCGGATGTCTGGTTCGAAAAGGATCCGAAAGACCTGATGCCCAAGCACACCACCTGCCCCCACTGCCGGTCAACGGAGTTCACCAAGGAGGTCAATATCTTGGACGTCTGGTTTGACTCGGGCGTCAGCCACGCGGCGGTCCTGGAAAAGAGGCCGGAGCTGGGCTCTCCCTGCGACCTGTATCTGGAAGGCTCCGATCAGCACCGGGGCTGGTTCCACTCCTCCCTTCTGGAATCCGTGGGAACCCGCGGACGGGCGCCCTACAAAAGCGTCCTGACTCACGGTTTTGTCGTGGACGGCGAAGGGAAAAAGATGTCCAAATCCGGCGGCAACGCCATCGGCGCGGAAGAAGCCGTTTCCAAATACGGCGCGGAGATCCTGCGGCTCTGGGTGGCGGCGGAGGACTACACCGACGACATTCGCATCTCCGAGGAAATTCTCAAGCGCCTGATGGAAGCCTACCGGCGCATCCGCAACACCAGCCGGTTTATCCTGGGCAATCTGTATGACTTTGCCCCGGACGCGGACAGCCTGCCTTCCGGCAAAATGCTCGAAATGGACCGCTGGGCCCTGCACCGCCTGCAGGAAGTGATCCGGCGCGTGACGGAGGCCTATGAACGCCATCAGTTCCACATGGTGTTCTACACCCTTTACAATTACTGCACGGTGGATTTGAGCGCTCTGTACCTGGATGTTTTAAAGGACCGCCTCTACACCAGCCGTACCGCCTCTGACGCCCGCCGTTCGGGCCAGACGGCGATGTTCATCATTTTAAACGCGATGACCCGCCTGCTCGCTCCGATTCTGACGTTCACCTCGGAAGAGGTCTGGTCGGCCCTGCCCGCCTGGAGCGGCAAGGAAGAAAGCGTCCATCTGACGCAGTTTCCAAAGGTGGAAGAAAAGTATTTCAACGCTTCTCTGGGCGAACGCTGGAGGGCCATGATTGACGCCAAAAGCGAAATCGCCAAAGCCGTCGAACAGGCGCGCAAGGAAAAAGTGATCGGACATTCGCTGGATGCACGAATCAGCATCGCCGCGCCGGACAAAATGAAAGATCTGTTTGCCGCGCATCTGGAAGACCTGCGCGCGCTTCTGATTGTTTCGCAACTGCAGCTGGTGGATGAATCCGCCATTGCCAATCCTTACAAAAGCGAGGAAATCAAGGGAATGGCGGTCGGCGTGGAAAAGGCCCGCGGCGCCAAATGCGAACGCTGCTGGATTTATGAAGAATCGGTCGGAACCCATGCGGATCATCCCACGGTTTGCGCCCGCTGCCTGTCGAATCTGTAGAGAACGGGTCCTGGGTGATGGGAAAAGTGAACGTAGGGCGGACCTTCAGGTCCGCCTAATGCGGGTCTAAAGACCCGCGCTGCATTCCTGTAAAAAACTGAAGAGTGACGAGTGAAACGTAGGGCGGGCCTTTAGACCCGCCATCACTATAGCCATACAGGCAACAAGGAGTTTTTTTGAAGAAAAATCTTTTAATGTTCATTCTGGGCGCGGCGGTCATCATCGCGCTGGATCAAATTACAAAATCAGCCGTCCTGGCGCGTTTTTCTCTTCATGAAACGCTGGAAGTCATTCCCGGTTTTTTCAACCTGGTCTATGTCATGAATCCCGGCGCGGCCTTCGGATTTCTGGCCGATGCCTCCGCGACCTTCCGTTATGTATTCTTCATCGGCATCACGATTGCGGCCGCCGGTTTGATTGTTTATTATCTCGTGAAAAGCAATCTGCGAAACATGCTGCTGGCCGTTTCCCTGACCTTGATTTTCGGCGGCGCCGTCGGAAATCTGATCGACCGGCTGCGATTCGGAGCAGTTGTTGATTTTCTGGATGTCTATGTCGGGACGGCCCACTGGCCCGCTTTCAACGTGGCGGACTCCGCCATTACCTGCGGCGCCATCCTGATGATCTGGGAAATGCTCCGCAACCGGAAAAGCAAACAAACATCATCAACCTGATCAGTTATGATCCAGTAATATTTCATTGTTGACTTTTACGGGTATATCTACAAGAATACCTATAAAGAGTTATAGAAATGGAGGCAAAGCTCATGAACACTGCATTGAAGCAGGCCAATTTTCAAATTCCTGAAGACCTGCTGAACGAACTGCGGGCGACTGTCGGAAAAGGAGAATTAAGCAAGTTCGTCAGCCATGCGCTGAAGCGCGAACTCCAGCGTCTGCGACAGCAGACAGCTATAAACGAGACCTTCGGCATATGGAAAAGCGAGGAACACCCTGAATTGGCAAAGGGAATAAATGATTTTGTGCGCACTTTGAGAAAATCGGCGCGGGGAAAAAGGACCAATGCGACAAATCATCGTTGACACGGACATCCTGATCCTTCATCTGCAAGGCTACGAAGATGCCCGCAAGGCCCTCAGCGAGGCCGCCCGGAATTCACTATTGTGTTGCTCCGCCATTACCGTCGGTGAGATACATGCGGGCATGAAGGAAACAGAGCAAGAGGCAACTGAAAAATTACTGGATAGCCTTCTGGTGATTGATGTTGACAGAAATATTGCAGCCCTGGCGGGAGATTACCGACGCACCATTAAAAGTCATCAATTGGAGCTGGACGACTGCCTGATTGCCGCCACGTGCTCAATCCACAAGGCCACTCTCATAACGGGCAATGTCAAACATTATCCGATGAAGGATTTTGAAAAAAAATCCGTCAGAATGACATAACTCTGCCGTCTCTTTTTTAAGCCAGCATATCCTTCAATGAAATTTCCGGATGGCGGTAGCGCTTTTTGTTCCGGGTGCCCCTGCCGTACTGGATCGCCTCTTCCGGACACCACTGGAGGCAGGCAAAACACTGTTCGCAGCGGTGCTGCCAGACAGGTTTCTCCCCTTCTATCTCAATATTCCGCGCGGGGCAGATTTTTTCACAAATCCCGCAGGCGCTGCATTTTTCATCGGCAAAAAAAGATTTATCCATCCCTGCCACATGCGGAAGGGAAATTCGGTAGAGCGCGGACAAAATCCAATTCTGCCAGAAGGGCCCCTTCTCCGGCGGACGTTCTTCCTCTCCCCGGACCACCGCCGCAATCCGGTTCAGTTTAGCAAGCGCCGCGTCAAATTTTTTTTGCTGAATGTCGGGAGCCGGGGCTCCGCCCCAGGGAATATAATTGCTGGGCAGATCGATGGAAAATCCGGACGAGAGACGAAGCTGCTTCTCCCCTAAAACGCTCTGCAACTGAATCAGCGTGGCGGCGACCTGGCCGGCGTTGACGGCCATCGCAAACAGGTATTGGGACGTATTGACATTCAGCCGCCTGACAAATTCGACGACGGGCGGCGGCACGCCCCAGATATGCACCGGGAAAACCAGTCCGATCCGCTGGGCGCCGCAGGCAATTTTTACATCCGTGCAACGCTTCATGGAAACACATTGTGCCTCTTCCAAAAGTGAAGCCAGTCTTCGGGCGGTCCACAGGGAGTTGCCGGTGCCGGTATAGTAAAAGATTGTTGTGGTCATGGTCCTGCACGTCCGGTGATGAGGTCTTTGTTTTGTGGGAGAATATCCTCACGATACTTCTCCTGTCAAATGATTTATGGAGCGCAGATTTTCCAAATGGCGCCCGGGCGCGCCTTTTTTATTTGGCAAAAACCTCGGTATTATGTCATAGTGCAGGACAATATTGATTTTGTTCAGGAGTGGCCGATGAAGAAATCCTACATTTTAGCTCTTGACCAGGGCACGACCAGTTCGCGGGCGGTGATTTATGACCGGGAAGGCGTCGTGGTAAAAATCGCTCAAAACGAATTCTCACAGATTTATCCCCAGGCCGGCTGGGTAGAGCATGATCCCATGGAAATATGGGGCTCGCAGCGCGGCGCGATAAGCGAAGTGATGGCCGCCACCGGCATCTCCCCCGAAGAGATCGCGGCGATCGGCATTACCAATCAGCGCGAAACCACCATCGTCTGGGACAAAGCCACCGGCAGGCCCGTCTATAATGCCATCGTCTGGCAGTGCCGCAGAACCGCCGCCATCTGCGACGAGCTGAAAGCCGCCGGGCTTGAAGACACCATTCGGGAAAAAACTGGGCTGGTGGCGGACGCATACTTCTCGGGAACAAAACTCAAATGGATTCTCGACCATGTCGAAGGCGCCCGGGACAGGGCGCGAAAAGGCGAGCTGCTCTTCGGCAACGTCGATACCTGGCTGATCTGGAACCTCACCCGCGGAAAAGTCCATGTGACGGATTACAGCAACGCTTCGCGCACGATGCTTTACAATATTCGGGATCTGAAATGGGACGCGTTTCTTCTGGAGAAGCTGGATATTCCCGCCTCCATGCTGCCGCAGGTCAAGCCCTCTTCCGCCGTGTACGGCGTGACGGACGCGCGCGTTCTGGGCGGCGAGATTCCCATTGCCGGAGACGCGGGAGACCAGCAGGCGGCGCTGTTCGGCCAGGCCTGCTTTACGCCCGGCATGGTCAAGAACACTTACGGCACGGGCTGTTTCATGCTGATGAACACGGGAGAAAAGCCGGCCCTTTCGGAAAAGGGGTTGCTGACAACCATTGCCTGGGGGGTGGGCGGCAAAGTGGCGTATGCCCTGGAAGGCAGCATCTTTGTGGCGGGCGCGGCGATTCAGTGGCTGCGCGACAGCCTGCGCGTTATTTACGATGCCAAAGACAGCGAGTATTTCGCCGCAAAAGTTCCCGACACGCAGGGAGTGTATCTGGTGCCCGCCTTTGTGGGCCTGGGCGCGCCCTACTGGGACATGTACGCGCGCGGCGCCATTGTCGGACTCACCCGCGGTGCAAACCGCAACCACATCATCCGCGCCACGCTGGAATCCATCGCCTATCAGACGCGCGACGTGCTGGAGCTGATGCGCAGCGAATGCGGCATTGATTTGTGCGAACTTCGCGTGGACGGCGGCGCCTGCGCCAACAACTTTCTCATGCAGTTCCAGTCGGACATTCTCAACGTCCCGGTGGAGCGTCCGGAAATTATTGAAACGACGGCCCTGGGCGCCGCCTATCTGGCGGGTCTGGCCACGGGGTTCTGGAAGGACCAGTCCACGATTGCCGAAAAACGAAAAGTGAATCGCCGCTTCGAACCCGTCATGGATGAGAACCGGCGTCAGACCCTTTATGCCCGATGGAAAAAAGCGGTGGAACGCGCCAGGGGATGGGAAGAGGAGTAAAAAAGGCTGAAGGCTGAAGGTTAAAAGGAAGATTTTATTTTAGATGATTAAGACGGATGTCATTATTATCGGCGGGGGAGCTACGGGCTGCGGCATTGCCCGGGATCTGGCCCTTCGAGGCATCCCTCACTGCCTGATTGAAAAAGGCGATTTCGCGGCGGGGGCCACCGGCGCCTGCCACGGACTGCTGCACAGCGGCGGCCGCTACGCCGTGTCCGATCCCGTTGCGGCCAAAGAATGTTTCGATGAAAATATGATTCTGCGGCGCATCGGCGAAAAATGCGTGGAGCGCACCGGCGGATTATTCGTGAGGCTGCCCGGCGATTCCAAGCTCTTTCGGGAAAGGTTTTTGCGAAGCTGCGACGACATCGGCATCCCGACGGATATTCTCTCTTCCACCAAAGCACTGGAACTCGTGCCCAGTCTGAATCCGGACATCGAGGAAGCGATCCGGGTTCCCGACTGTTCAATCGATCCTTTCCGCCTGTGCCTGCTCAACATGAAAACCTCGCAGATGAAGGGAGGCCTGAGTTTCATCCGCCACCGGGTGACGGAAATCGTCCAGTCCCACGGCCGCTGCATCGGCGTCAAAGCCACCGACGCGGCCACGGGCGAAGTGAAGGAAATCCACGGCAACATCCTGGTCAATGCCTCGGGCGCCTGGGCCGACCTCGTGGCCAGGCTGGCCGGCTGCGAAGTGCCCCTTACGCTCTCTAAAGGCAGCCTGGTTATCACCAATCACCGCCTGACCGATATGGTCATCAACCGACTGCGGCCTTCATCGGACGGGGACATCATCGTTCCCAACGAAGCGGTCTGCCTGGCCGGCACCACGTCGCTGGCAGTGGATGACCCGGACGCTCTCTCGACCCAGTCCGCGGAGGTGGACACCATCATCGGCGAAGCCGGCCGGATGATTCCGCATTTCAATCAGGCCCGCATTATCCGGGCATTTTCGGGGGTCCGTCCCCTGCTCAAGTCGCAAAAATTGGACAGCCGGGAAATCTCGCGCGGCTTTCAGATCATCGACCACCAGAACGGCCTGTACAGCATCGTCGGCGGCAAGCTCACCACCTTCCGGCTGATGGCGGAAAAAATGGTCGATGCGATTATGAACGCCTTCAATCTGAAGCGCGACTGCGAAACGGCCGATCAACCGCTGGACGGCCAGGAGGAGCTTAGCGGATATCCGCTCTCCAAGCGCCTCGCGGACATGAAAAACATTCTGTGCGAATGCGAGCTCGTGAGCCGCGGCAGCGTGGAAAAAATTATCCAGGAAACCGGCACCCGCCATGTGGGCGACATTTCCCACCGCACCCGCCTGGGCATGGGCCCCTGCCAGGGAGGCTTCTGCACCTTTCGCGCGCTGGGCGTAATGCATGACATGGAGATTCTGACGGCCCGGCAGTCCGTGCAGTCGCTCCGGGAATTTCTGCAAAGACGTTTTCGCGGAATCCGCTACGCTCTGTGGGGAGACCAGCTGCGGGAGGAGCAGCTGGTCGAATATATTTATCTGGGCATTCTGGCCATGGAGAAAACCCGTGAGCGTCATTGAGTACGATGTCATTGTCATCGGCGCGGGCACGGCGGGTCTGACCGCAACCGCCTGGCTCGCCGAACAGAAATTGCGCGTTGCGCTGGTCACCGCCGGCGAACCGACCGCCTGCCTGTCCACCGGCTGCATAGATGTCTGCTCCCGAGACGACCAACCGCTTGCGGGAATCGCCGGTCTGCCCGATGGTCATCCCTTCCATAGGGTCTCACCGGAGATGCTGGGTCAGTCCCTCGATGATTTCCGGCAAATGATGGCAGATATGGACATGCCCTACAAGGGAGCGTTGGAAAAAAACCGCCGCGTTCTTTCAGCCATCGGCACGTTTAAGAATACCTGCCTGGTCCCCGCGACGATGGAGGCCTCCCCGCAAAGCGACGACGAAAGGATTCATCTCATCACCTTCACGGGCCTCAAGGATTTCTATCCCGGCTACATTTTGTCCCGTTTCCCCAACGCCTCCTTTTCCTCCTACGACGCCGGGGTTTCCACGACCATGGGCATTGCCGCCAATTTTGAGGACAGCGCCTTTCTGGAAACCTTTCTGCTGTGGCTGGAGCGGCAGAAAATCCGCGAAGACAAAATTGCCTTTCCGGCCGTGCTGGGTCTGGAATCGGCATTTTCCGTATTGAAGCAAATCGAATCCCGGCTGGAGCGCCCCGTTTTTGAGATCCCCACGCTTCCACCCTCCATGCCCGGAAGAAGGCTGTTTAACGCCATGAAGGACCATTTGCGGCGGCGGGGCGGCGTGATCTACTGGAACTGGCCGGTCGTCGGCGTCGAAAGATCGGGCCGTCAGATTGAAGCGGTCACAACCGAGGCACAGGGCAGACCCAACAGCCTCAACGCACGGGCCTTCATTCTTTCCACCGGCTCCTTTGTCGGCGGGGGGCTTTACGCAAAGCGGGACCGGATCGTGGAAAAGGTTTTTGATCTGCCCGTCTTCGCGCCGGAAAACCGGGACGACTGGTTTGACCAGGATTATTTTTCCATGAACCACGGCATCGGCCAAGCGGGCATTGCCGTGGATGACGCGTTTTGCCCGACCGACAGCCCCTGGAACAATATTTTTGTCTGCGGTTCGATTCTCGCCCGCACGGAAACGCTGAAAAACGGCTGCGGGCACGGCTTTGCGATCGCCACGGGACGGGCCGCGGCACGGTCCTGCCTGGAGAGGCTGAAATGACGTTCGAGCATTGCATCCGCTGCACGATTTGCGTGGAAAACTGTCCCGTCTTCCGGGTCCAGCCGGATTTTCCCGGCCCCAAGCAGGCGGGACCCGACGCCCAGCGCTTCCGCATCGGCCGCGAAAAATCCATCGACGACTGGGTGCTTTTGTGCAGCCAGTGCAAACGCTGCGAAATGGCCTGTCCCTGCGGCGTGGAGCCGGCGCAAATCATTCTCCGCGTGCAGCAGCGCTACGGTCTGGAGCATCCCCACACGCCCGCGCATTTGCTCTTTGCCAACAACTACTACCTCTCGGCGCTCGGGTCGATGACGGCGCCGCTGGCCAACCGGATGGCCGCCTCCAATATTGGAAAAAAAATCCTCGGGCAAATGGGCATCGCGACGTATATCCCTTTCCCCAAATTCAGTTTTCAAACGCTCAGCCGGGAAAAGAAAAACCGCAACCGCGGAGAGCGGAAGGTCGCTTTCTTTTACGGCTGCTTCATCAACTTCTACCGCCCCGACATCGGACGAAAAATCATTCGAATGCTGCAGTCCTTTCACATCAATGTCGTCCTTCCCCCCCAGGTGTGCTGCGGACTGCCCGCGCTGGGCAACGGCAATCTGGCGCTGGCGCGAACCTTTGCCCGAAAGAACGTCGCCTCCCTTTCCAACTATATCGACGCGGGGTATGACATCGTCTACACCTGCACGTCCTGCGGCTTGTGCCTGCTGCAGGACTACCAGGGGATTCTGGAAATTCCCGAAGCGAAAAAGATCGCGGAAAATTGCTACGACCTGCATGAATACCTGCTCAAGCTCATCGCGGAGCGGGAGATTCATCCCGTCTTTCGGGAAGTCAACCGCACGCTGGCCTACCATATTCCCTGCCATCTGCGAGCGCTGAAAATCGGCTACCCGGCCGCCGACCTGATGAAGCGGATTCCGGATCTGGACTTCACGATCCTCGACGATGCCTGCTGCGGACTTTCCGGCAGCTACGGATTCAAGAAGACCAACGAAGCCGCGGCTCTCCAACTGGGCGAGCGGGCCGTATCATTGGTTCGCAAAACCGGCGCCGCGGCAATCATCTCCGATTGCGGATCGTGCCGCATGCAGATGGGCGGCCTTTCCGGAATGGACGCGTTTGATCCGGCGGAAATTCTGTGCGAATCGCTTGGCATCCGGGATAAAAAATAAATTTATCTTGACTTGCCGTCTGTTTTTCCTTTATAGAGAAGCCGTCGGAAAGACGGTCATTCAGCCGCTTCTACGCTCCTTCAGAGCTCTTTCCGGATTTCAATTCTTTGAATGCGACAAGATGTGGCCCTGTGTTGTTGGAAAAAGAAGCGTCCGGCTCGATTCACTGACGAACAAAGCATAACCGTACAATCATTTTCACAGATTCTTTTACACGAACGCGTAATCAAATTTCGAAAGGAGCGGGTAAGTGCATGGCGATTTTTGAATATGGTGAGTATAAGAACACGTATGAGGCCCCGGATAATCTGGTGGACATTTTTGAAAACAGCGCCGCCAACTTCGCCAATAATCTGTTTATTGGAGAAAAAGATTCTTCCGGAGCGTACCAGTGGGCAACCTACGCGCAAATCGCAACCCGCGTCAATCACCTGCGGGCCGGTCTTGCGTCGCTGGGAGTCCAGGCCGGGGACACGGTCGGAATCATCGCGAATAACCGCAAGGAATGGGTGATCGGAGAATTCGCCACGCAGGGATTGCGAGCTGCCTTCGTGCCGATGTATGAAAAAGAACTGGTGACGATGTGGAAATATATCATCAAGGACGCCGCCGTCAAGGTCCTGCTCGTCTCCAAACCGGAGATTCTGGAAAAAGTGAAAAACTTCCCGGCTGAAATTCCAACGCTCCAGCATATCTATCTGATCGAAGGCACGGGGGACAAGACGATGGCCGCCCTGGAAAAGAAAGGCGCCGAAAAGCCGGTTCCGTCCCAGAAGCCCAAATACTCCGACGTCGCCGTTCTGATCTACACATCGGGAACCACCGGAGAGCCCAAGGGGGTTTTGCTTTCCCACGGCAACCTGGCGGAAAACGTCAAGGCGGGACTGGCCTGGTTTTTGAACCTGACCGAGCAAAGCCGCTGCATTTCCATGCTTCCCTGGGCTCACTCCTTCGGCATTACGGCGGACCTGCACGCGTTCATGCTGCGGGGAGGCTCCATCGGCATCATGGGATCGGTCGAAACATTGATCGACGATCTGCCCAAGATTCAACCGACGTTCATGATCACAGTGCCCAGGGTGTTCAACAAAGTCTATAACGGCGTCTGGGCCAAAATGAGGGAGGAAGGCGGGCTGAAGCTGAAGCTCTTTGAAATGGCGCTGGCGGCGGCAAAGCAAAAACGGGAAACGGGCAAG
>Ga0116161_1000928_pt1 | contig 31976 bp, 27 predicted proteins | sample AD_JPNAS3_MetaG_FD_89877 | JGI IMG/M metagenome (GOLD analysis project Ga0116161, IMG submission 89877) | Active sludge microbial communities of municipal wastewater-treating anaerobic digesters from Japan - AD_JPNAS3_MetaG | ecosystem: Engineered > Bioreactor > Anaerobic > Digestate | place... | reverse complement strand
GCACTTTCCACGTCGGATGGATTCCGGTCGATTCCGAAAATTTTTAAACCGGGCATTTTTGCCAGTGCACGCAAATGCCTGCCACTGCCGCATCCGGCGTCCAGAACCGAATAACCCGGCTTCAACGACAATTCATGAAGATCGACGGTAATCATGAATTGCCTCACGATAGACTTCAACCACCTCCTGGGCGGCCTTTTTCCAGCTGAAAACCGAATTGACACGCGTAAGCCCTGCACGGGCGTATTTCTTTCTTTCTTCCGGTGACTGTAATAAACGCTGAATCGCCCCTGCCAGAGCCTTCGCGTCAGCAGGCGGAACAATAATTCCCGCGTCGCCCACGACTTCAGGCAGAGCGCCTCCGGATGTGGAGATCAGCGGCACACCGCACGCCATCGCTTCAGCCGCCGGAATGCCGAATCCTTCATAAAGCGACGGAACAACGGCTATCGTCGACTTGGCATAATAATCGGCAAATTCTTCATTCTCGATCCGCCCGGTAAAACGCACGATATCTGACACACCCAGCCTGGCCACCAGATTTTCAATGATGCCGTCTTTCTTGGGTTGACCGATCACCGTCAGCTGAATCGGCTGTTTTTTCCGGATCTCTGCCACAGCTTCCAGAAGGAAATTCAGGCCCTTTAAGGGTGTGTCCGCGCTGTTTGTCACGATCAGGGAATTTTCCGGCCGCGGACCATTTTGCTTCGGGTAAAAGAATTCGTTGTTGATGCCGTTGTGCACAACCCGGAATTTATTTTCGTCCAGCGAGAATTCTTTGGCAATGTCTCTTTTTGTGAATTCCGATACCGTAATAATGTGTGAAAACCGACGCGCAACTTTAAGCTGCATATTAATAAACGAATACCAGCGGTAGACACGGAACCTCTGCCGGATCGTTTTGGCCACTTTGTATTCCTCCTGCCTGTCCACCGTAATGGGATGGTGGATTGTCGGAATAGTCGGCATGACCTTTTTCGCCAGCCTACCGATCCCATAGGAAAGGCACTGGTTATCGTGCACAATGTCGTAATCCGCGCTATGCTTCTTGAGGTACGAATAAACCCGTTCCCCAAAGGTAAAAGGCTCCGGAAAACTGCCCGTACAAACATTCAGAAATTCATACATGTTCAGCGGATTTGCCAAATCTCTTACCTTTTCCGGCCAAAAAAGGTGATCCGGATGATAAAGGTCAAGACTCGGCATTTTTATCAGGCGGACATTCTCATCCAGATGGGGGTATGGGGGGCCGGAGATTACATCGACCCGATGTCCCTCATCGGACAGTGCCTTGCTTAAATGCTTGATGTAAACACCCTGCCCGCCACAGGTCGGGTTCCCCCGGTACGTCAGCAGGCAGATATTCAAAGGACCTGAACCGAAACGACTTTTCACGCACGGGCCCTCTGTATCAGATTCTTCGAATTGTTGAACATGGCATTAACTTCTTCTTCGGACATCCCCGCGCCCCGCGCGATATTCGCCGCCATTTGCGGGCCGACGAAATCACCCGGCGCGTGAGTATCGTTATTGAGCACCAATAGCGCGCCGCATTTTCTGGCCATGGAGGCAACGTGGCCGTTTGTCAGGCTGTGTCCCCTGCGCGTGGTTATTTCAAGATGAACGCCCTTACTCGCGGCAAGACGAACTTCTTCTTCCGTGATCAGGCCCGGATGTGCCAGGATGTCAGCACCGGCCTGAATGGCCGCCAGATTGGTACCGGACGGCACGGGTTCCGTCAGGGTTTCTCCGTGAACGATCAAGATTTGCGCCCCCAGTTTCCTCGCCTCAGACACAAGCGTAGCAATATCGGCAGGATCAACATGAGTCAGTTCCAGTCCGGGCAACACCTGAATATTGCCCTTCGCGGTAATTATTTCACAGACCCTGATAATTCTTGGAATGATAAAATCGATATTGGAATGATCGGCATGGTCCGTAATGGCGATTGTCGTATATCCGGCGGCACGGGCGCGCTGGGCCAGCTCGGATGGTACAAGTTCGCCATCGCTGAAAATTGAATGAGTATGCAGATCAATCATATAAAATATCCGTCATGGATTTCTGTAACTCCAAAACCTGTTTTCTTTAGCAAATTCAAGACCGGGAGTCAATAAAGATCATGAAATAACTGAAAAAACAAAAGAACATGTATTTTTTGACCTGCAAAGGGACAAATGTCCTGCAATGTTTACCCTTTCCCCTCCGTAGCCGCATGGGAAGGTCCTTCGAGCCATTTTTTAATCCGGTTGGCATCACCTATACGTGTCAGGCTCCCCTGGGAATCGAGCAAAACGATGAGCAACGGCCTATTTGCTACGTAGGTCTGCATTACCAGGCATCGACCGGCTTCATCTGTATAGCCTGTCTTGGACAGGCCGATAACCCAATCAGGATCCTTAACAAGCAGATTGGAATTTCGGTATTCCAAAATCCGCTGACCCGCATAGATAGTGGTTTCTCTGGAGGTGGTAAATTCCCGGATCAGGTCATACTGATAAGCGACTTCCACTAATTTCGCAAGGTCACGGGCGGAAGAGACATTGCCGTTGGCAAGGCCCGAGGTATCGGTAAAGCGTGTGCTGTAAAGTCCCAGCGCTCTGGCTTTGGCATTCATGGCAACAACACAGCCCCTGGTTCCGCCCGGATAAGTTCTGCCCAGTGCGTGAGCACAGCGATTTTCGGAAGACATCAGGGCAAGCAGCATGGCTTCTCTGCGCGTGAGAATTGTCCCGACCGGCAACCGTGAGTGACTGTGACGGATTCTGTCCACATCCGCGTTCTGAATCACCAGATTTCCCTGAAGATTTTCATCCTGATCCAAAACAACCATTGCCGTCATCAGTTTTGTAATGGAAGCAATGGGAACGACTGCCGAAGCGCGTTTTTGAATCAGGAGCTTGCCGGTGCCCTGGTCTTTCACCAGAACGGCTGCGGAATGCAATAAAGGCCCATGGGAAGACTGGATCACTTTTGCGGGAACGGATTTTCTACGAACTCTCACTTTCTTTTTGGATTTTGAAACTGCTGCAGATGCGGAATGCAAAATAGGCCCGCGGGGAGCCCGGATGATTTTCGCAGGAACAGATTTTCGATGAGCTCTCACTTTCTTTTGGGATTTTGAAACTGCCACAGATGCAGAAAGCGTCAACATTGCCAGACACAAAAAAAACACTAACGCAATTCTGCCATATTTACCCGTCATAAGTCCTCCTTAAAAAACCCCATCGCACACTTTTGAAAATCAGTCAATGAATCGTACCGGCCGCAGATCTCCATGCATGGTTTTTCGGTCACGCTCCTATATCCATTTTAAGACGCCTGCGAAAACAATCATCATTAGAACATCTAAAACAAAGAGTGAACCGATCACCGCGATCTGCGTTTTTGGTTTCCAGTCGTAGCACAGGAATGACACGACAAAGAAAGGAATATAAACCGTCACAAAAACCGGGAATGCTCCCCACCAGGGATAAACCCAGTGGAACGCAGGTGTTTTTGCCAGAAAAATTTCAATGAAGGAAAACAGGGCTGCGTTGACCACGGCAAAGAAAATGCGGTTGTTGACGCCCAGAATTTTTATTTTGGGATCCTCGGGCAATACCTTGCTCATTACCAGGCCCGCGATAGAAAACATAAGGCTCAATTCAATTCCCACGCCGACCAGCAGAAGGAAGGCGGTTCCTGCGGGCACCGTCCACAGCGCGTGGCCGCTTCCATACTGGATCAGGGCATTCATAATTTCGTAAAACCAGTGCACGAGATACAGGGAAAGCCCCGCAGCAATGCCCTTCCAGTTCTTTTTGCTGATTTCGTTTGTGTAAACGTAAACGACCAGCGCAAGCAGCGGGATAACGTACCATTGAAAATTTTCCGGTGAACGCAAAATACTCAAGGCCTGACGGGTTAATTCCGGCTGATTCATAAGGACTCCTTTCTGTTATTCATCCATGGATTGAAACGTTATACCTGATTGGCTTTCTACCGATACATCCGTTTAATTTGTAATCAATAACGTTGTTTGGTTTTTAGTGCAACGGAAATTTATACGGATAAATAATTCGTTTTGATTGAACTTTTTTTAAAAATGGATTAAAGGACTGCAACCTGTTGGCGGACGGGTTAACTTATTCCGCAGGGAAAGGAATTCCCCGCGTAAATCAATGAAGGAGGAATTTCTTATGCATACTTTCACGCTTGACAAACCTGACAATCTGGTTGACTGGTGGCAGGAAAGCCTTACCAAATTTCCCGATAGAAGACTCTTCGGCACAAAAAACAAAAACGGCGTCTACGAATGGGTGACCTATAAAGAGATAGGAACACGCATCAATAACCTTCGGGCCGGGCTTGCCCAACTCGGCATCGGCAAAGACGATGTCGTCGGATTCATCGGCAATAACCGACTGGAATGGCCTGTTGTGTCTTTTGCTTCCTGGGGACGCCTCGCCCGTTTCGTACCCATGTATGAAGCCGAACTCGTCCAGATCTGGAAATACATCATCACCGACAGCCAAATCCAGGTCCTTTTCGTTTCCAAACCGGAAGTCTATGAGAAGATTAAAAATTTCCCAAAAGAGATCCCCACGCTCAAGCATATTTTTATTATTGAAGCCCAAGGCGAGAATTCCATGGCCGCGCTCGAAAAAAAGGGAGCTGCCAAACCCGTGGCTGCCGCAAGCCCGGCTCCGGACGATATCGCAGAGCTCATCTACACATCAGGAACAACCGGCAACCCCAAAGGTGTTTTGCTTTGTCACATGAATTTCACCAGCAATGCTCACGCGGGACTTAAAATGTATCCTGAATTGCTGGAAAACGAGGTGGTCTCGTTGACCATTCTGCCCTGGGCGCATTCTTTCGGACAGACCGCGGAACTGTTTGCCATCATCCGACTGGGCGGTGCGATGGGCCTCGCGGAAAGTGCGAAAACCATTGTCAATGACATTGTTGCCGTCAAACCCACCTTCCTGATTGCGGTACCCACCGTATTTAACCGGATTTATGCCGGACTCTGGGATAAAATGAACCAGGAAGGGGGACTGGCGAAAACTCTGTTTGTCATGGGCATCGATGCCGCCAAGAAACGGAGGGAGCTGGCCCAACAAGGGAAATCCGATTTCATGACCAATATTAAATACAAACTGGCCGATAAAATCGTTTTTTCGAAAATCCGGGAACGTCTGGGTGGAAGATTGCTTGGTTCCATGACCGGCAGTGCGGCCATGAATCCCGAAATCGGCAAGTTCTTCTTTGATATCGGGGTTCCCATCTATGATTGCTACGGTCTCACGGAAACATCACCGGGAATTTCAATGAATGCATCCTTCGACTACAGACTCGGAAGTGTCGGCAAGATCATTGACAAAGTAAAAGTCGTCATCGATTCTTCCGTGGTTGAAGAAGGTGCAACAGACGGTGAAATTGTTGTTTATGGACCAAACGTCATGAAGGGTTATCATAACCGGCCGGAAGACACAAAGGCAACCATGACCCCCGACGGCGGTTTCCGCACCGGCGACCGCGGACGTCTGGATAAGGACGGATTCCTCTATATCACCGGCCGCATCAAGGAACAGTATAAACTGGAAAATGGAAAATTTGTCTTTCCGGTTTCGCTGGAAGAAGAAATCTGCCTGATACCTTTCGTTCAGCAGGCTGTGGTTTACGGCCTCAACAGGCCTTACAACATCTGCATTGTCGTTCCGGATTTTGATGTTCTGGGGCGCTATGCCAAAGAAAAAGGATTGCCGACAGATATTGAAACCCTGGTAGCGCGTCAGGACATCATCGACATGATCAGTGAAAACATTACCAACCACCTGAAAGGCAAGTTTGGCGGATACGAAATTCCCAAAAAGTTTCTGCTTCTTTCCGAACCATTCACGCTGGATAACGGCACATTGACTCAAACAATGAAACTCAAACGTAAAGTTGTTCTGGACAAATTAATGGACAGAATTGAAGCATTGTACAAATAAACTAACGACCTTCTGTAAAGGCAAAAAGGCCGATCCGTTTTCAAAACGAATCGGCCTTTTTGCATGAAGTAAAAAAACGAACTATTTGACTGCGTCTTTCAAACCCTTACCGGCTTTGAAAACCGGAACCTTCTTCGCGGCGATTTTAATGACTTCACCTGTTTGGGGGTTTCTGCCTTTGCGTGCCTTCCTCTTGCTAACGGAGAAAGTACCAAATCCCACCAATGTAACACTTTCGCCTTTCTTCAGCGCTTTCTTGATTGCCGCCAGCATTGCGCTGATTGACTCATCGGCCTCTTTCTTGGTGCTTGTTACCTTTGCTACTTCTTCGATTAACTCTGCTCTGTTCATTGGACACCCCTTTAAAGTTTTTTTAAACCACATTTACTGAAATTTATATCTTCTTTAAAAAAAAATCCACCTTTTTTATTATTCATTCCCGTATTTATCCCAAATATTTTTCCTGATCATTCCGATCAATAAGTTCTTGCGTCAGGCACCGGAAGAACTTTCATCCCGATTTCGTTGCCGGATCCAAACCTGACAGAATACCCATCCCGACAATGAACAATCCTGAACAAATCCTGTTATTATTCTACTCTGAAATGGAGTGTTTTTTCCACCTTTCCGTTAATCATCAAATCGACCTTGTATTCACCGGCAACGAACCCGCGCGGGTTGGTCAGATTAAAATTCACCCACATATCTTTGTCGGTTACAACATCGTTTTCGGTTCTCAAGCTTGATCCGGTAGGAATATGATACCAGACCGCCGAAAGTTTTGTGTCCCCGGGAATATTCTTTACCAGGGCGACGGCATAAATCTTCGTTGTCGACCGTTTGGGGAACACTTCTGTTTTGACCACCGGTTCAGAGGTTTCCGGATTGATTTCGGATGCCATATATGCCTCGGAGAAATGGGCCGTTGTAAAGCTGATTTCTCCTCCGTTCATGATGGCCAGGACAATCAACACCAAAAGCAGAAAAGCGGCAACACCCGCCGCGATCAGGCATCCCTTTTTCTTTTTCGACCGCGGCTCCGAAGAGGGCGGCGGGCTTTCTTGGGATGGATTTTGCTGAAAAGGTTGCTTGATGACATCGGCTGGATTCACTGCCAGCGGCGCGCCGCACCCCGTACAGAATCTTGCCCCATCCTCGGTTTTCACACCGCATTTTGGACAAAACATAAGCTTCCCTCCTTTCGAAACCTAAACCGTTTGGTATTTTTGATTATAGGGAAAACCATTGTGGATGTCAACGAAAGAAGCGAAAGAAGCGTTCTGCCAACATTTCGATCCGTATCTTAACAAAAAGAATATTCCGTCTGGCAAACTTACCTTCGACCGTCCGAAAAAAGCCTGTCATGAGAGGATGGGCTTCTCTTCCTGTCAAAGGGACACAAATATTTTTTTCCTGTACAGCGACAATGCAATCATCCATGACAACACAACATTCGCCACGGCGAACAAAAGCGAACCGCCGTAACAACCGGCCAATGGCAGGCACCATTCATTGAATATCCACTGATAGCCGCTGATAACGGACCCGTCAGATTTTGTAATTTTAATACAATACATTAAGATTTTAACCCAGACAATGGAAAGAACATAAATGAACAAAGGATTCAGGCCTAAAACATTAAAGGGCTTGCTCCACATACGGTATCCCCTCACATCAATCATGTACACACAGATTGACAAAATCACCATCGCCCACCCCGAGGTGTAAAGGACATAGGAACTACTCCAGAGATATTTGTTGATCGGAAATACCTGCCCCCATATCATGCCGGCAACAATCGCCGAAATACCCGCAAAAGACATCCCGCGCAAGTTCTTCACGAGATCTGCCTGAGATTGAAGATAACTTCCCGTCAAATATCCGAACATCACGGATACAGCTGCGGGCAGCGTGCTCAGAATTCCTTCAGGTTCAAACGGGACGACCTTCCCGTGCCACATGTGTTTTTCACCCAGCACGGCAAGATCGACGAACCGGACAACATTACTTTCCAACGAATACGGATTCCCATGACCGAAAACAACCAGAATAAACCAGTAAGAGATCAGCAACAGAAACGATATAAAAAACAGCTTCTGTCGGTCAAAACCAAGGCAAATGAAAGCTGCAATGCCGTAAGCTAAAGCGATCCGTTGAAGCACGCCCATGATGCGCAGATTATCCAGTCCAACCTGGAAAGGGAAAAAATTGAGCGCTAAACCGATCAGAAAAATCAGCACCACCCGTTTCAACACCTTTACAATGACATCATGAGACAACCGGTAGTCATATTTTTTAAAAGAATGCCTCATGGCAGCGCCCGTGATGAAAAGAAAAAAGGGGAACACCAGATCCGTCAACGTACAGCCATGCCAACTGGCGTGTCTGAGAGGCCCATAAACACACGACCAGCAGCCGGGTGTATTGACAAGAATCATCAATGCAATGGTAAAACCGCGAAAAACATCCAGCGCCTGTAAACGTTCTGCCTGAATAATTTCACTTCCTTTCCCGGTTGATACTCCGGTTTTTTCAGCGGCGCAGTCACATGTCCACCGTCCGGCTTGATGAAAAAGAATGGACACACATTGACCAGAGCGCTGATGACTCAGTTGTTATTTGATCTTTCCCGTTAAATATAGGAAAGCGGCAAAGGTCTGTCAATGCAAATCAGGCAGCAAATGACGGTAAATGGAAACCACGGATCACCGGCCTCTTGCATTATTTTTTTGATTAAGATTTCCTTGACATACAACGTCCCGCTTTCTATAATAAAAAAAATAAAAAATGAATTTCCTGCCAAAAGGAGGGTTTGTAGATGAAAAAGAAACTGACTGCGTTTCTGGTTGTATTGATCATGGTCTTGAGTACCGGACCCGTCTCCGCATATGAGACTTCTGACATTGATATCATTGCTGACGTGTTTTTCGCAAGACCGGGTGGAATTGCCGCCATTGCAGCCGGTTCGGCAGTATTTGTTCTTGCCCTGCCCTTCTCCCTTCCCACGCGTAGCGCAGGTGTCGTGGGACAGCGTCTTGTTTTGGATCCTGTGGAGTTTACCTTTTGCAGGCCTGTAGGGGATTTCCATTACAGACTGGGATCCTGGGATTGCTGGTACGAAGAGGAACAGGCAGAGATCGCACCCATCGAGGAAGAAGCACCTCCGCCAGAACCCTACGTGGAACCGGAACGTCCGCCTATTCATGACCGAAATTAAAAGAGCTGCGGGCACTGATCGGCAGGTGTGATTTCCTGCCGATCAAAGAATATTGGGATAAAAAAGGATCGGGCTGTCTCTTCTGACGGCGCTTCAGTATGTAAATTTTTCATCAGGGCACATGCACAAAATAGCAGTAATCATCGTCAAAGCATTTTGTCTGGTATTTCTGACCGGATGTTTTACACCACAGCAATTGGTTGCGGCAGGTAAAGTTGATCAACCACTCAATTCGGAAAGGTCATTATCAGCATCTGCTCATAAAGACCTTGCAGACGCCGGGTCCGGCCAAGAAGGTTATCAGCTGGTTTATCAGGTGGTAGATCCATATGATAATATGGATTCGCGACTTCCGGCGACAGGCCATTTCAGGCAGGCAAATTTCGAAGGGGAGAACGTGTCTCAGGATGTCCGGCAAGTGGCAGACTGGGTCGTCGGCTCCGGTGATAATCGCCGCTTGCCGTTCGTGATTATAGACAAAACAAACGCCAAAGTGTTTGTCTTCTATCCCGAAGGTCGGCTTCGCGGTTCAGCTCCCGTGCTGCTCGGTCTGGAACGGGGTGATGACTCTGTCCCCGATATTGGCAAACGGGCGATGTCGGACATACGTCCCGAGGAACGCATCACACCCGCCGGTCGCTTCATTGCCTCTCTGGGACGCAATTACCATGGCAAAAACGTTCTCTGGGTGGATTATAACGCGGCCATCTCTCTGCATCCGGTGGTTACGAACAGACCCGAAGAGCGACGGTTGCAGCGACTGGCCACTCCGACACCGCAAGATAAACGCATTTCCTACGGTTGTATCAATGTTCCGGTAAAATTCTTTAAAAACGTTGTACACCCGGCATTCACCGGCACAAATGGTGTTGTCTATGTGCTGCCGGAAACCCGTTCGATCCATGAAGTTTTTGCAATGTATAATATTGATAAGAACCAACGGCACCAGAGCGCTGTCCGAACCAATGCCCGCAAAAAACGTCCTTCTTCCGGCAGATCCGGCCGCTACTCCTGGTAACCTGATTAATTATTGATACAGAACCTGCAAAGGTCTTTACTCAAGCAGATAGGTGTCAAGAATTAGTTATCATGCAAAACCCGCAGCATTTCATTAACCTTATTTACAGCCACTGCTCTTTTTTTCAGACGATCATTTTCAGTTCTAAGTTCTCGGAGTAAACAAATTCGTTTTCAAAAGATTGGCGAATTCATCAGCCGAAACGGGTTTGCTGAAATAGTAACCCTGCATTTCATGACAGGAATGTTCTTTCAGATAGTTCATCTGCTCCTGCGTTTCCACGCCTTCGGCAACCACAGTAAGACTCAGCGTCTGCCCCATGGAAATGATTGCCTCGATAATGGCCTTATCCTCATAATCTTCCGGAACATTGCGGATGAAGGAACGGTCCACTTTGATCGTATCAATCGGAAAGCGCTTAATATGCGCAAGCGAAGAGTAGCCGGTGCCGAAATCATCAATCGCCAGGCGAACCCCCATATCCTTGATTTTTGTCAGGATCTCCACCATACGAACCGGATTGTGCATAACCATGCTCTCGGTAATCTCAAGTTCCAGCAAATGAGGCGCCATACCCGAATCCACGAGCGCTGTCTTGATATCTTCAATCAAATTTTCATCGCGAAGCTGTCGAAGGGATAAATTCACAGAAATGCAGACAGGAGGCAGCCCCCGCTGATGCCAGGCGACATTCTGCGCACAGGCGGTTCTGATCACCCACCGGCCAATCGGAATGATCAAACCGGTCTCTTCGGCCACCGGGATAAATTGCGTTGGTGTTACGTCACCAAGGACCGGACTGTGCCAGCGAAGCAGGGCTTCCACACCTGTAATGGCGCCCGTCCTGAAATCAAGTTTGGCCTGGTAGTTTAATGACAGCTCTTTGCGCTCGAGCGCGAGACGAAGATGGGTTTCAAGTGAAAGCTGCTCGATCGACTGGGACTTCATGGTTTCAGAATAGAACTGGTAGTTATTCTTACCCTCTTCTTTGGCAAAATACATGGCCTTGTCGGCTGTCTTCATCAGGACCTGTTCATCTTCGCCGTCTTTCGGATACATACTGATGCCGATGCTTGCCGTCACACGGCATTCTTCACCCATCAGCAACACCGGTTTCATGGCCACGGAAAGAATCTTCTGGGCCACAGTGACAAGCTGCCCTGAATTCTCGACTTCTTCAACCAGGATGACAAACTCGTCGCCCCCGAGACGGGCGACCACATCCATGGCCCGCAGCGTCTGCTTGAAACGCGTGGCAATGGTCTTTAAAAGTTCATCGCCCGCTTCATGCCCGAGGGTGTCATTGATGATCTTGAATCGGTCAAGATCGATGAACAAAACGGCCAGCTTTCGCTTGTTGCGTTTCGCGGCCTGTATGGCGTGATTCAGCATCTGACTGAACATCATGCGGTTGGGCAACTCTGTCAGGGCATCGTGGGTGGCCATGTGTCTGATTTGCTCTTCCGTGCGCTTACGTTCGGTCACATCCCGGCCAATGCCCCGGAAACCAACCACCTCTCCCTTGTGATTTTGAATAGGAAACCCTGCAATTTCAGAATATCTGACTTCTCCGCCCTTGCGGATGGCTTTATAGGCAATATCCCGCACCGGCTTGCCAGTGGTGAAAATCTTACCAAAGGCATCATACAGCAGCGCCGTGTCTTCTTCATTGACCTGTTTCCGGAAGGTTGTCCCCAGCAGTTCCTCTTGCGGATAACCCAGAAGACGGCATATCGCGTCGTTCACGTACGTGTAGTTGCCGGCCGGGTCCACTTCGAAATATGCTTCGTCCATTTCTTCCAGAATGGTCCGGTATCTCTGCTCCGACTGGCGCAGCGCTTCCTCCATCCGTTTGCGCTCGGTAACATCCCGGCCGATTCCCCGGAAACCAATCACCTCTCCCTTCTGGTTCTGAATGGGGAAGCCGGTAATTTCGGAATATCTGATTTCCCCACCCTTGCGGATGGCTTTGTAGGCAATGTCCCGCACCGGCTTGCCGGTGGCAAAAATCTTTCCAAAGGCATCATACAGCAGCGCCGTGTCTTCTTCATTGACCTGTTTCCGGAAGGTTGTCCCCAGCAGTTCCTCTTGCGGATAACCCAGAAGACGGCATATCGCGTCATTCACGTACGTGTAGTTGCCGGCCAGGTCCACCTCGAAATACGCTTCGTCCATCTCTTCCAGAATCGTTCGGTATCTCTGTTCGGACTGGCGCAGCGCTTCCTCTGTTTTCTTTCGTTCCGTCCTGTCTGTTAGAATTCCCCGGAACGCGCGGATTTTTCCTTTCGGATCTTTAATAGGAGTAATGGATGTTTCAAGATATCTTCTTTGGCCGCCTTTGGCTATAATTTCATATTCGACTTCTTTCAGGGATTGGCCTGTAGAATATGCCTTGTTATAGTAATAAAACATTTTTTTTGCATTATCGTCATCCATAATCGTGCGATAGTTTTTCATCTTCATGGTTTCTTCACGGGTATATCCATGAATTCTGCACAAAGCGTCATTGAAAAAGACCAGATTCCCTTTCAGGTCGAGTTCTGCGTAGCCCTCTTCAATATTTTCCAGGATTGAACGGTATTTTTCTTCACTTTTGTGTAATGATTCCTCCATGATTTTGCGCTCGGTAATATCCATAAAACTGCCGAGCACCGCCCTCTTGCCCCGGTATTTGACAGAAGAAACCATCTCCAGGGCCCACATGATCTCTCCGTTTTTTTTAATGAACCTGTATTCATAAGGTTCGGAGCGCTCTCTTTTCAGCGCCTTAATTGCGTTCTGCCTGGTTATCTCCCGGTCTTCCGGATGAATGTAATCGAGGGACTTGAGGCCGATGAGCTCTTTGTCCAAATAACCCGAAAGCTTCTTGTAGAGGGAACTGACATAGACAAATTTCCCCTGCTGCAGGACATAGATTCCGACACCGACGTTGGAGATGATATCTTCTGCAAGGCGGGCAAAATCCTCTTTCCCTGAAGTCACACTTTTCTTTGATCCAGCAGCCGGCCTGGATTTTTCTTTTAGTTTGACTGTGGTTTTTGCTTTATTTTTGACAGGTATCCTTGATTTAATAGTTGGTTTTGTTTTAACAACCATAAACATTTAACCTCCGCGATTCTTTATCAATCCAATCAGGACATGAGCAATCTTGTCGTGTTGATCATCATAAAAATCGGAAGCATCTTCATCTTTTTCCGGCCATTGTGGTCCAAATCACGCCGACAGATCAGGAAGATGATATCCCTTTTTACGAAACAATGTTAAACAGGCCTCGACAACAGACCGGTCATAAAGGACCCCCCTGTTTTTCTCGATCTCCTCGAGGGCAGCTTCAATACCCAGGGCCGGACGGTAGGGACGATGCGATGCCATGGCTTCCACCACATCGGCGACCGCCAGAATACGGGCTTCCAAAAGGATCTCTTCCTCTTTCAGTTTTCGGGGATAACCAGAACCGTTTAACCTTTCGTGATGTTGATAAACAATCTCCGCCAGCGGCCAGGATGATTCAACATCCTTCAGCATCTCGTAACCTTTTTCTGCGTGTTCTTTGATCAGTGAGAATTCGACGCTGGTCAGCTTTGAGGATTTTGACAGCAGTGCTGCGGGAACGGAGAGTTTCCCGATATCGTGTATCGAGCCTGCCATTCCGATGCCATCGACCTTGTCCCTGGAAATTCCCATTTCGGCGGCAATGGCACAGGCCAGGTTCGCAGCCCGCGTCTGGTGACCGGCTGTATAAGGGTCCCGTGCCTCAACAGCGGCTGCCAGGACATGGATGGTTGTGTTCATTGCATTATTCAGCCTGTCCAGCGTCCTGTGAAGTTCTTCCTGCGCTTTCTTATGTTCCGTAATGTCCCGGTTTACGCCATGAACGGCAACCAGATTCCCCTTCTCGTCCCGGACTCCGCTGACAATCGTTTCCACCCAGCGGGTTGATCCGTCCTTGTGGTAATATTCCAACTCCATCATGATTTTTCGATTCGGGTCGCTGCGTCCTTCCTTTTCGAGCTCAAGCTCCCTGGCCAGGGTATTCATGACAATTTCCAGGGATTCCGGCGTCATCTGCTGGTCAACGGTCTGAAGCAATCGCTCCTCCTGGGTAAATCCAAATAATGTCTGCACGGAAGGAGTAACATAGATGGTTTTTAAATCCATGTTTAAGACAAACACGAGATCGGGCAATTTATCGACAAGAAGCCTGTATCTTTTTTCGCTTTCCCGCAGCGCCTCATCGGCCTGCTTCCGTGCGGTGATGTCCAGAACGGAAACAATCCCCGCGGGTTGTCCGTTATAAACAACGGTCGCCCCGGAAAGATCAATCCACTTGACTCTGCCGTCTTTCGCAACAATTCTGAATTCATAACGGCCGGTGACGGGAAGGCCCTGCTGGCGGTTCTTACCCCGCTCTATAACAATTTTCTGATCGTCAGGGTGGACAAAATCCCAGAAATTCATGGCAAGAATTTCCTGTTTCGTGTAACCCGTGATTTCCGTCACAGCGGAATTCGCGTAGATCCACTTGTCGTTTTGAAACATCATAATGGCCGTTGGAGAAGACTCCGCGAGAATTCGGAATCTTTCTTCACTGTCCCGTAATTGCTCCTCTGACTTTTTTCGTTCGGTGATATCACGGGATACACAAACAACTCCAGCGGCTTTTCCGTCACGCTTGATCAGGGAAGCGCTGATTTCAACGATTGTCATAGTGCCATCTTTTTTAGTCACCTCATAAAACTTCGGCGGGATCACTTCACCGTTGATAATCCGGTTGATATCATCGATCGCCTGCTCCGTAAACTGAGTCTTCATGAGACGTCCTAAATCGGAAGCAGACTGGCCGATAAAATCTTCGGCTTTGTATCCCAGAAGTTTTTCGACACTTGGAGACATGCTGATGATCTTGAGGTCCATATCAAATGTAAAAATGATATCGTTGATATTTTCAAAGTTCAGACGATACTGCTCTTCAGCTTTGCGGAGCTCCAGATTTGCCGCCTCCAGGTCTGACATTTTCTTCTCGAGCTTGCTGAAAAGAATTTCGTTGTGCCGCCGGAAGAACTCCATTTCCTCTCCAAACATTTTTCTCGGCTGCGATTGAGTTGATTTCTTTTTTTCCAGCAGGTCTTTCAGGATTTTAATCAGTGTGGACGGCTTCTGAGGTTTATCGACAAAGCTGTCGGCCCCGAGATCCAGCGCAAAATCTTTTTCATGCGGATCCGTATAGGTTGCCGTGTAGAAAACAAAGGGAATGTCTTTGAGCTTCGGGTCCGCCTTGCACAGACGGCACAAAGCATAACCGTCCATTACCGGCATCAGGATGTCCGAAACAATCAGGTCGGGAGTCTGATTTTGCGCGATCTCCAAAGCCTCTTTGCCGTTTGCCGCCTGACAGACTTCCCAGCCCTGGTGTTCCATCATGCTTTTCAGCATGTCTTGAATGTCCGTGTTATCATCAACTACCAAGATCCTTGTTTTCATCGATCCTCCGCTTCAAAGATTTCTGCAATGTCCGGTTTCTCTTTCGCACAGCCCGGCATACATTTTATCTAAAATGCTGTGCATAATGAATAAGATATGGCAAAGCCATAAACATATTGCAGAGTCTCATTAAATTTGAGCTAATCTAATGAAAAAGTCAAGAAATTAAGGATGCTTCGACAGGCTCAGCGACCGAAGAAACAAGGAGAAAGTTTAAGGTTCTAGGTTCAAGGGGATCAGGGTTGTGGAGATTTAGGATTTCTCTCATCGATTGAAACGCATGACCCGAAGGCTTATAATAAATGGTGAATCCGCGTGACTTGGAATGCTACGGCCTTCCTTCCAGGTCATTGCGAGCTTAGCGAAGCAATCTCATAATTCCATCGGAACTTTCAACTTGCAAGGTTATGAAAAAGCGAGGGGCTTGTTACAAAAAAGCCCCCTCAAGATGGAGGGCCTTGAGGGGGCTTGCTATATCCACAGATCATGATTTTCGCTTAAGCGGCGGTTAATGGTTTATCTTACCTTAACTTCTGTCCGCTTCTTCCTGATCTGTCTTCAATCAGGTCACAATGTTTTTCACTGCATCAATCACCGGGTTGGTGAAGAGCGCCATCAAAATCGTGTAAAGAGCAAAGGCACCAACCACTTCCGCGGTATACATCTTGTCATACTTCCTCTTCAGGCTGACCAGAATCAACCCGCCTACAATCAGGCACCCCAGCTGGAAATACGGGAAATTCGCTGCTCCCGCTGCCGCATATTCTGCGAATCCAAAGGTTGCCGTCAAAAGAACTACTGCTGCCGCCGCTGCGATGGTTCCGAATGTCTTTTTCATGATCTGTTACCTCCTTGAGGGTTTTTGTTTTATTTGCCTTTATGCTAACGAAATTTGCGTGCCAGAATTTGAAAACAGGTAAAATATTATCGTAAGACAATGATATTCAAGGTGATTTATCAATGACGGCGATTCAGACTCTTGATTATAAAAGGCTGTTTTCGCGTTTTCCTTCCACAAAGTGTTCAACCCGATGAACGAAATGTGGAACGATCGGGACGGAGATCAGGCCGGTCATGACCAATGTAATGGACTGGTCGCAGACGGGTTGTTACCCAAATACCTTTTTCACTTGCCTGTTGTGTGCCCCTTGGGTAAGAGTGTTTTATATTTATTCCTTTGATGACAGGGTTGATCATTTGCAATACATTCTAATTTTCAAGACAATATTTCTCGATTTCACCCGCCACTTTTTTGGCGAAGGCCACCGCTTCAACAACCGATTTGGGACCGGTTACGATATCGCCTGCAGCAAATACACCCTTTGAAGAGGTATATCCATTTTCGTCAGCGTCAACAAGGCCGCAGATTGTTTTTGAAACGCTGCTGTCAGCTGTGACCGCTCCCTGCGGCCCCTGACCGATCGCAACAAGAATCGAATCAGCGGGAATCTTCCGGACACGGGTGAAATCCTCTTCATAAGTGTTTCCCTGTTCGGATTCCTTAACCTGGACCGCGACGCATTTTACCCCGTCTTCCTCGAGCTTAATGGTTTGCTGAAGATGAATAAACCTGACGCCTTCGTCGACCGCCTCCGCGATTTCACGTCGATTGCCGGTCATTTCCTCTTCCGGCAAACTGTTTACAATCGTAACCGTACCGCCCGGTCCAATATTGCGGATTGCCATGCGTGCCGCATCCAGGGCAACGTTCCCTGCACCGACAACCGCAACGTTTTTGCCAAGACGGTATGCTTCGGGGCTCTTGAGGTAGTCTATGGCATAATAAACATTACCAATGGTTTCACCCAGAAGCCCCAGTTTGTTGGGTTTGGCTGTACCGACGGCAATAAAGACCGCCCTGTAACCGTCTATGAACATATCGTCAAGGGTGATGGAGGAACCGATAAAAGTGTTTGGCTTGAACTGGACTCCCAACTTGTACAAAATGGGCTTGTACCGGTCAACAATGTCTCTGGGAAGTCTGAACTGAGGTATGCCGTATCTCAAGACGCCGCCGATTTTATCGCGCGCCTCGATCAGCGTGACCCGGAACCCCTTGAGAGAAAGAAGAATGCTCATGGTGATCCCCGCGGGTCCCGAACCGATCACCGCAATGCGGATATCATTCTTTTCGATCAGGGGAGGCGTGTAATCTTCGAGAAATTTTCCGGATAAAAATTGTTCAACTTTGAAAAACTCCACCGGCTCTGATTTTTTACCCCGCACACAATGACCATAACAGTTACGTTCATGGGGACAGACGATGGAGCAGACGGCGGAAAGCGGATTATTGGCAAACAATATTTCCGCGGCTTCCTGAAGTTTGTCCTCTTCAACTAGCTTCATGGTATCAGGTATCGGCGTGGATACGGGACAGTTTTTCCTGCACTGGGGAACTTTGCACTTTAAACAGCGCGATGCGATCTCATGAATCAAGGTTACAATATCCTCTAAATTTGCAGTCGTTCATCATTAATCTAAAGTTGGCATGGTTTCAAGCATGATTTCCACGATTTCACCCCTTGAATTTCAAGTGAACCATTTGAATCGACGCAGGGCCGGTAAAACCTCAGGAACCTTTGTTCCGGGATTTAACTTTTTGCCCCTGCATCACGGCAATATGGCTCACCTGAGCTCCAAGATTCGTTAGATAGGCGTTACGCTCCTGAAAGATTCCTCCCTTGATGTCGTATTCTTGACGGGCCATGTTTTGCATCGCTTTTTCGACATCACCCTGAGCTTCGTTCAGATAAGCTTCGATCGTTTCACGGTAACGGAAGGTCTCTTCAAGGGAACACCGAAGGAAATCCCTCGCGTCATTGCCGGTCAGCACCAGGCCGTGTCCGATGCAAACCATTTCCGGTTCGAGCAAGATCATCTGTTTGAGCGAATCAATGTAATCTTCATAGGACGAAAGAAATTCTACCTGTATGAGATCTCCCTTCTCACCCTGAATCACACCGCACGACTCACCGGGAAACAGGGTTTTAATCTCCGGAAAGAAATAAGCAAGCGAGTCCTTTGTATGACCGGGCGTTTCATACACACGGCAGGTCAGGCCACCCAGATGAAATTCATCGCCCTGTTTCAGATGGAAACGGATTTCAAATGGATAAATTGTTAAATCTTCTTCTGCAGAATTCTGGCCGGAAAGCTCCACGTGATTTCCACTGAGCCGGTTCATCATCTCCAGCACAGAAGGCTTCTGCAGAAGCCCTGCAAGCCTTTCATGGGCTCCGACCTCAAGGCCGGGAATATGCCGGCTTAAATAAGAGGCTGAACCAAGATGATCGTAATGGGAATGCGTTAAAAAAAGGTAATGGAGAAGCCCCGGATCCCCTATGGTTTCTTTGATGGAAGCCAGGTATCGGGGCCCCAAAAGATTCACCCCGGAATCGATCATCATGTTCTTCTCGTCACCCCGGATGATGTACGCGGGATACCAGGCATTCGGGATCGCACTGATCCGTTCATGAATTTTTCCTTCTGCAAGTCGCCTCATATTATTCCTTTCGTCAGCCGATAATCGCCTCTACAAAAGGCAAGCTGACTTTTTTGTAAATTTGTTCTCAACGATTAGCATATTTTATTAGGGTTAAAAGATACCTCGATCGAAACTGCCTGGTCGCCAGGATCTGTTTGGCAGGAGGCAGCTTAAGGATAACACCCAGCAGGGCCGCCATTGCCCGATGGCTGAACAGGATCTGATTATCGAACACAAGATTCTGCAATTTTCCCCTCTCAATCGCCATGAGCACAATTCTGTGAACGGAATTGACCGGAGTAAGGACCCTCTCTTTTCGGGATTTTAGCTTGAGAGCCCCTGCGTTGCAGCCTTTCAGGCAGACTCCACAACCGAGGCACTGATCCTCATTCAGTTTCGCCTTCTTCTTCGCCGGATTATGCGGGTCACTCGCGCTGACGAGCGTCATGGCCTCCACCGGACAAAGAGACACGCATTTTCCACATCCGCTGCATTTTTCCTCCATGATTTCCGGGATAAAATTGGTGGTGTGGACCGGATTCAGAAAACCGAATTTCCTTGCCGCGATTAAAGCCTCACAGCAGCATCCGCAGCAGTTGCAGATGAAACTAACCCTCTGACGGACATTTTCGCCAAACTGCACCAGGTTGCAATCCAGCGCCCTGTCCAATAAATCCAAACCCTCCGGGGCATCAATTTGTCTGGCAATACCGTGGCGGATTAATGATTCAGCGGGAGCATTAAAGGTCATGCAGATATCCATTGGCGCGCTGCAGTTTTTCCCGATATGTTGCATTTTGTGTCTGCAGTAGCAGATACCGACCCCGATATGCGAAGCTGTTTTGATGACCTCTGATGCCTTTTCGTAATCCAGAACATGAAGAGCGTTTTCTCCGGACAGGACTTGTTCGTTTACAAAAACCCTCCCCAGTTGAGTCTCTCCTTTCAGGAACAGATTTTTGATGAAATCTTCTTCCACATTGATGTACTGATAAAAAAGTTCGGACAGGACTTTTTGATTGATATCCTCCCGGGTTCTCATCAGAGAAAATTCAAAAAATCCCGCCATGGGCGGAGCCAGGATATAGGTGGTCGTATCCTCACTTTCATAATCAAGGAGAATCCCGCGATCAGCAAGGTCGTTCAGGATGACCCTGGCTTCTGAAAAACTCATCTTCCAGATCGCAGCTGCTTTTTTACCGGTAAAAGGCTTAATGGGCAATAGAGAAACAAGCCTTGCTTCCTTTTCGGAAAAAAGAACTTTCAGGATTTTGGATAACAGTTCTGCAGGGGGCGCGCCGAGGGGAAACCTGTTCAATCTCTGAATCAGACCTTGATAGCTGTTTGCTTTGATCGTATTGTGATGTGCCATTGAATGCTCATTATGAGATTCGGAAATTCATTCATTCATTTTAATCTATTTTAATTAATATTAGTATATTTTAAATGATTTTTTATCAGATAATGACGAAGCGCTCCATGGAACTCACCCGGTCCGCTGTGCGTCCGGAACCAGGTGAAGCCCCTTTGCTTTGCCCTGTTTCTTTAGCACGCAATCAATCAGAACGGAACCTCGGGTAAAACTCGTCCTGTTATTTCCCACGGCCTTTTTCATCTTTTATCTGCCCGCCGTTGGGCTTGATAAAAAGATAATAAAGCCTGCCTTCCCGATAGGTTTTTCCGGCCAGTTCTCCTGCCTGATCACCAACCCCCATGTAAACATCGCAACGGCCTGCAGCCCGGATTGCGCCGCCGGTATCCTGGTCCAGAGCGAAACCGATGGGCCTGTCCAGATCTACCGCGGCAAAGGCAAACATTGCCCTCGGGTAAATGGTCTTATCCGTCGCAATTGTCCTGAACGGCGTCACCGGCTCATTCAGAGATCCTCTGGGCTCCCCTGTTTCCTCTTTAAAAAACACAAACCTGGGATTGTCATAAACGTACCGGTCCACCTCATCAGGATGGGCTTTGAAATAATCAATCATGGCCTTGAGATTGATCTTCTGTTCGGTAAATTTACCCTCAGCAATCAGTTTATGCCGGATGCTTTTGTAGTCCCAGCCGTTATGCGCGGCGTAGCCGATGGTCTCGATCTGCCCGCCCGGCATGCGAATTTTGGCGGATCCTTGAACATGCACGATGTAGACTTCAAACGGATCGGCAAGCCATACCAGCTCATGTCCGGCAAGCATGCCGGATTTTTCGATATCCGACCTGCTCGGGTACTGTTGCACGGTGCCGTCCGGGCCTTTCCGGCCCAGGATCGCTCCGTCCGGACCTTTGACCAGATCGACAGGAGCCTTATACAAAGGATACCGGTAACGGTCCGTCCTTACGCGGGAACCGTCAAAAATAGGCGTGTAATATCCTGTGTACAAGACAGTACCCTGGTCATCACAGCCGACCGAAATATACGTGTCAAATTTTTCTCTTAAAATCAGGTTCATCTCTTCGGGAGACAATTTCAGACTGACCAGTTTCTCCAGTTCCTGCAGGCTTGTTAATGCACGCTCGTGAGTAATTTCACCGTAAGGATAGAACTTTCTGCTGGATGGTTTTCCCATGTAGGTCAGGCTTCTGGCAATGGCTTCCCTCAAACCGTCGAGATCGGAACAGGCTTTTGTGTAGTCGGGTATCTGCTTCGGATCGGTAATCTTCCGAAGAGCAAGTTCACCGGGCGGCAAGGCACGGCTGTAATCTTTACCTGGTTCTTCATGGGGAGTGACAATAACCGTGCTGCGCGTCTGGCAACCTGAAATGACCAGAAATGCGGCAACAAACAACATAAAGGAAATAAAGTTTTTGGTTTTCATGCCGGAAGCATAGGTCAAAACAGATATGTATGTCAAAGAAAATTTATCGGCAGAAAAAAAACGTTCATGGACAATGCATCAAACTGGTCTGCTATTTTCCACGCCGTCTTTTGATATTAAATTGCGGGCACAATTCTGATGATCCAGGTTCATACTCGCGGCATACCTGGGGTCTTGTCTCGTATATGGAGCATTTCCATTTGCCTTCGTCGCTGAACAAAAACGGACATTCCCGCGGAGCGTTGCCTGTTTCCGCAGAAATCAGCCTGTCACCCGACCAGACAAGATGCCGGTGTTCAATGACATTGAGAATATCCTGCCTGTCCTGGGCTTTCCATCGGTCATAATCACTCTGCTGAGCATAGGCCGTCAAATCCACGAAGCAACACTTGCCGCACTGAAGACAGGATGGCGTTTTTACCGGCATTCGCTATTTTCTCCCATCCAGAATCCTTAAAAACAATATATCAAAATTTTTTGGATTAATTATTACCGGGGAGAAACTTCACTTGAAGCAGACCATGAAAAGAATCCCGGCATCTTCCATTTTTCCCGCAATCCTTGCCTGTTTTCATGACAATCTATCAAATCAAGGTGCGGCAACGATCAGGACCCACGACGCAGTTCAATCAGGATATTGACAACCGATATACTGATCAGGTTCAGCGTGGTGGCCGCATACCAGAAACAAGATTCGTGGGGTCCAAGCAGCGTTATCCAGCCCGACCAGAGGACAAAACAGATAATTGAAAAGGAAATCAGTGTATCAACAGCCAGAAAGAATTTTGGCCGGTTAAAATATTTTCCGATCTGGGCGATGGTACAGTATTCAATGGGCGCCTCACGACCGGCCATGTGAAACACCACCCGAAAAAGATTCATCACCAGGTCCGTCAGGGCCCAGATGATGACGAAGCATGCAAAAATGGTAAGGAAATCGGACGATCTGCCGGCGCGTATGGCCAGCATACCGAAAAGCAGTTTGAAGACACAAAAGGGAACTCCAATGGTCAGAGCCTGAAAAGTGGGCTTCAAAAAGAAACTCTCATCATTTTGTTTTAACGAATTCCGACTCTGATCTTTCATAACAGAAATCCGGCCATTAATTCTTAAAAAATGATGACAGATCCTTTTAGCCTACCAGAACCACTCAGCTAAGTCCGGTCCGTAATCTCACAACCGATGATCATGCTCCTTTCGGGAGAGCAGAAAAAGAAATCATTAAATTTGCCTGCCCGCACTAGCTGTCCTGTTTACAGATACTCCCTTCGAGGTGTTTGATGCAGGTGACGTCTGTCGGGTTTGGGTCTGGGCATGGACAATCATGTCTATCAGGACATTGATGCTCTCATTCACGAATGGCGCGTTTTCTTCCCGGGCTTTTTGTCTGAGTTCAGAAGGGGTTTTCTTCTCTTTGCCGCCATTTTCTTCTTTCATGGACTTCCGGAATTCGGCAATCTGGATAACCCCCCTTCTGGCGGCAGCCTCTTTGTTGTCTTTGATGATCTTGGCAAACTTTGCGTCTTTCTCCACCCGGGCCTTTGACTTCGAAGCCAGCGCTGGGATCAGGATCTCATCAACAGGTTTCCAGACCGGAGCGTCTTTGCCCCACATAGCAATGAAAGGTCGGATGGACTGGGCCGGCAGTGGATAATCCAGGGATGCTTCACCGACATCTTCAAGAGAAGTCCATGCAGGCAGAACCACATCGGCTGTCACTCCCGTCTTCTGTGTCGATTGGCCGCCAGGCAGGAAGTATAAGCCCGTCGTGACTTTCATTCCACCCAGTTCCCACGGCAGCGGGAACAGAGCCTGCACAGATCCCTTGCCATACGTATGATCCGCCCCGACAATCACGGCGCGACGGTAGTCTTTCAGGGCGCCGGTGACAATCTCACTTGCCGAGGCGCTCATGCGGCTTGTCAGAACAACGAGGGGCCCCGTATAGATCGACCGTTGACTTTCAAGAGGCAACCGGACAACTTTGCGTTTGTTTCCGAAACTCCATAAGGAGGGAGAACCGTTGGAAAGGATCGTGACTTCCCCGCGGCCATCCCGGACTGCTACGATTCCGCCCTTGCCGATAAAAAGCCCGGCAAGGCGAACTGCTTCATCGAGAAGCCCACCGCCGTTTCGCGAGAGATTCAGTACAATACCATCCACTGCCTGAAGCCTGGCTTCGGCAAGAAGTTTTTTCACGTCTTCATAACTCGACTTTCCGCCCTTTTCACCACCGTAAAAAGAAGGCAGATCGATTACACCGAACCGGTATTGCCTGCCTCCAGCTTTTCTGCTCTCATAAGAAATTTTCGCCTCCTGTTCCTTCATGTCGATCTTGTCTCTGACAATGGTGACGTTGAAGCGGTCCTTGCTTTGGCCGGGACGCAGGATGGTCAGGGTCACCCGCGTGCCTTTTTTCCCACGGATCATGCTGACGACATCGCGCAGGTCCATATCGATGACATTTACGGGTTTCTCCCCTTCCTGGGCCACGGCAATGATTCTGTCTTTTGGTTTCAGCATTCCGGTTTTCTCGGCCCCACCACCCGGAACCAGTTCTTCGATAATGGTGAAACCTGTATCACTGCTCAGCATAGCGCCGATTCCCTCAAGGGAAAGCTTCATCTGAATCTGCAGGTCCTCGAGGTTTCTTGGGGAAAGGTAACTCGTATGCGGATCCAGGGCACCTGCAAACGCCTCGGCAGCAGTAGTGATCAACTGAGCGGGATTCTGTTCCACCACACGCTTTGTCTGCAGTTCATATCGATGGATCTGCTGCTTTTTGGCCTCTGCCATATCTATGCCGGAAAGCAGAGAGTTTTCGATCTGGAACTGCACAATCTTTTTCAGGAGTTCCTGCTTTGCAGCCACCGTCTTCGGGAAGGGGCGTTTTTCGACATCGATCGTCAGCTCCATCCGGTCATCAAGACGAAAGTCCGGGCCCAAAATCCTTTTGACCATCGCTTCGTTTTCGCGCGCCCGTGCGACCAGCAGGGTGTAAACCGGTTGAAGCGAAGCGCAGTTGCCCTTTTCAACACTTACAAACAACTCCAGGAGGAGCGGCTTAATGGTTTGGAGATCGGACTCGTACAACAGCGTTTTAGACGGATCAAGACGCTTGATCATCTGTTCAACGGCCTGAGCCTTGATCTGCGGTGTCATGCTTTTTGTCGCATAATGATTCTCATGGAAAGCCTCCATGAGCATGGGCAGACGGTTGCAGGTAAGGTCTTTCGCCTCGATATCCAATGGGATAACTACGAAAAGCAGAATGACCAGAGGCAGAAAAGCAATAAATCTGTGCCTGGGTCTCCATTTCCCTTTGCTGATACGATAATTGTTGGCAATATATCCCAATGTGTTTTCTGACCCTTTGCTGTGCATGTTTACACTCCCTGTTCTTCCAGACCTACCCCAAAATGCGGTTTGCCATTCGCCTTGATATGAATAATCACATATTATCTAACGTTAATCGGCACGAAGGCATCTGTCAAGTGAAAATGAAAAGCCATTATTTCATTGACAGGCAACGATATCATTTATATTATAACAAACGATTTTTGAATAGAATCGGTCATCCATAGAACAAAATGCTTTTTGTGTTTTCCGGCAATCAAAGGAGGATTTATGATTTCAAAAATTCTTGTTCCCTCGGATGGTTCAAAAACATCTCAAAAAGCGGCCGTTTACGCGGTGAATCTTGCCAAACAGTTGAATGCTTCCATTATTGTATTGAGCGTGATTGATAAACGGATGTTTATGACCCAAGCCGTTCCAGCAGCAAAAGCACCAAGACAAACCCCCGAGACGGTTGAGGACTATCTGACCGAAGCCGCCCGGGAATATGTCGGAGCGATCAAAAAGGTGTGCGATAAACGCGGTGTATCATGCCGCATTTCCATCAAGATGGGATACCCTGTGGAGGAGATCGCCAGGGAAGCCAAAAAGGTAAAAGCGAATCTGATCGTTATGGGGTCCCGCGGAAGAAGTGCGTTTTCCGCCACCATGCTGGGAAGTGTTTCCTACGGCGTCCTGCACAACGAAAAGAGTATTCCCGTCCTCATTGTGCGTGAATGAAAGGAATTGCACAAAGATCCGTTATCCATTCCACCATCCGGGTTCTGCATTTCAGACAACCTCCAAGGGGAAGGATTCTCATGAGTAAAAAATACTTCAAGGGAGAATTTTGTGGCTGGAGCTGACTTACCGTGGTTGAAAGAATATCGCGTATTCGGAATACCTGAAACATTCAAACCTTATCCCGACCAGCCGGTCTATGAAACCCTGTATAAGACAGCCCGTAAATACAAGAACCAGGGGCTTATTCAGATGGATTACAGGATGACCTATCCCGAGGTAAAAGATCATGTGGATCGTCTGGCTACGGCTCTTCATAATACAGGACTGAAAAAAGGCGATAGAGTCGCCACCCTTTTACCGACCTCCATCCAGTTTGTGATCGCGGATTACGCCATTTCAAGAGCCGGACTGGTTCACATTCCCGCCAGTTCCCTGGAACCGGCTGATCAACTCCAGCATAAATTTAAAGAAGGCTCACCCAATGCGTTGATTTGCCTGGATGAATACCTGGAAGTAATCCAGAACACGCTTCAAAAAGTCCCAATAAAAAATATCATTGTCTCAAAATTAGCTGATTATTCACTTCATAAGCCACAAAAATATGAACCGATTAAAATCAAAGAAGCCCTGTGGTGGAGCGAACTGATTGCAAACACCTCTCCCGATCCTCCGGATGTGACTTTTGATGTGGAGAAAGATCTGGAACTGATTCTGTTCACCGGCGGCACAACCGGTCTTCCTAAAGGATGTATGCTGACGCACCGGAACATATATGCCAACGCCATACAGAATGGAAACGCCCTTGGGCGTTCACACTTGCTGGCTGAAGGTGTCCTTACCGTTTTAATGGGGCTGCCCTTCTTTCATTCCTATGGCCACAGCACGATGCATTGCATGATCAATGAGGGCTACAACCAGATCCTGATTCCCGATGCCAGGGACACGGAAAGCATGGTAAGAATGATCCGGGAGTATAATCCGTTCATACAGATCGGCGTCCCGACTCAATTTATGAAATTGACACAGCAGGAATTAAAAGATGTCAACATTCTGGGAATTTCCGGTTCAGCCCCTCTCTCCAGAAATGTTCAGGAGGAATTTGACAAGAAAAGCGGAGGAAGCGGCATCATGGAAGGGTACGGTCTTTCTGAAATGTCGCCGACGACACACCTGAATACTTCATTTCTTCTGCGCATTATGGGCGGCAGAATTCCTGTCAGAATAAACAGCCTGTTTATTCAACTGCCCGGTGTCGCTGCCGGCATCAACGCCTTATTTCGGGCTTTGGGCAGCAAAAATGTCGGTTATTTATTAGGCAGGGCCATGGGATTTTTATCCAGGTTAACTGCCGATGCCGATAAGCAGCCAAAGAAAAAAGTTGAAAAAAGGGGAACCATTGGCATTCCGATGCCGGATACGGAAATTAAAATTGTTGATATTGACTCGGGGGCGGTTCTCTCCTGGGAAGAAGTATGCGGCGGCAAGACAGGTGAAATGTACCTGCGCGGTCCGCAGCGGATGCTGGGCTACTGGCCGGAACCCGGGAGCGGCCTGGATCGGGAGGGATATGTCCGAACGGGCGACGTCGTCAGGGTTGATGAAAACGGATATTTCTACATCGTTGACCGAACCAAGGATATGATCATCGTCTCCGGATTTAAGGTATACTCCAGAGAGATTGAAGACATCCTGCAAAATTATCCCGGAGTGGAAAGAGCGGCAGCCATAGGAATTCCCGATCTTGAAAGACAGGGCAGTGAGTGGGTTTGCATATTTATCGAGCCGCAGAGCGGATATGAAACAGAAATTACGGAAGAAAAGATCATTCAATATCTGAAAACCACCGTGGCCAAATACGCCGTGCCGAAGATCGTGCGCATCGTTGATACGATCCCTCTTACCGAAGTACAGAAGATCAACAAAAAAATGTTGCGCCGGATGGCAGAAATGGAATTTCAGCCATCGGCCAGCAGATCTATATCAGACTAGCAAACGATCTGCCGTTATTTCCAGGAAATGCCGGGGAGTACATTGATAGCTGGTAATCAGGTGATAAATGGAAATAACCGACCACGGATTTGCAGTACCGGTAAAACCCGTATACTTCAAAAATTTTTACACCCAAAAATATGATGGTCTTTTATTATGCTAACGAAACTTTTCGCCCATATCGTATTAACTCTCAGCGGCTGGACGGTCAAAAATGGTCTGCCTCCAGATATTAAGCAATGCGTGATGATTGCCGCCCCCCATACCAGTAATTGGGATTTTCTTTACACTCGCCTTGGTTTTTTAAAAATGGGCGTTCCTGTAAAACTTACCATTAAACGCAGTTATATGCGCTTTCCTTATGGCCCGTTTGCCCGTGCACTCGGTTGTATCGGCATTGACCGCCGTCCTAAAAAAGAGGGGGAGGAACGGCCCAGCATGGTACAGGTAATGGCAGATTTATTTAAAGAACACGACAATCTGGTCATGCTGGTGACACCTGAAGGCACTCGTTCTTTGAGCAGTAAATGGAAAACAGGTTTTTATCATGTTGCCGTTTTGGCCAACGTTCCCGTGGCATTGGGATATTTAGATTATAAGAAGAAAGAAGCAGGTGTGGGTAAAATCGTTTATCCCAGCGGCAATATGAGAAAAGACATGCAAATCATTATGGCTTTTTATAAAAATATTGTACCGCACACACCGGCAAACTTTAGCATTGATTTAGATTACGATTCTTAGTTCAACGGATGAATCCGATCTCTCTGGCGTACGAAAACTGACGCTGCCACGGAATTCCCGGATGGACTTTTTCAAAGATTTCCGCTCCCGTCATCTTCAGGGACTCCGCATCCACTTTCACGGGGTGATCGCCGCCGATAAACCCGTGATCCCTGCCAATGATGGGATTCTTTCCCGGCAGGCAGTCGCATTCCGCGGTGATGTTCAGCAGGGCATTAATGACAACGGTCTTTCCCTGAATCTTTTTCCAGACGGCCGCCGCCGTTTCAACCAGCTTCTCCTGAAAAATCTTTATGTCCGAGTCCCAGAAGATCTTCAGGGCCGATTCCCCGCACATGGCAATACACTGAGCGCATCCGATGCACTTTTTCAAATCATATTGAGGATAACCGGGTTCAGTCATGCTTGCCGCTTTTGTCGGGCATATCTCAACACAAATACCGCAACGGGTGCAATTTTTCTTATTCAGCACCGGATGATAATCGGAATGCATCCGCTGCTTCTGGGCCCGGGACGCAAACCCCATCGAGATATTCTTGATGGCGCCGCCGAACAAAGAAACCATGTGTCCTTTGAAATGGGAAAAAATGACAAATCCCTGCGCCCGGTCGAAGACAGATCCGACCTGAACGGTCTTAAAATGCCGGTATCCCGCCGGAATCGACACGACATCCTGCCCATCCACGCCGTCGGCAATGATCACCGGGCATCCGAGAAAATCAGCCGTGTAACCGTGGTCGGAGGCCGTTTTCAAAGCATCAGCAGCCGTGTGCCTGCCGCCGGAATAAAGCACGGTTGTATCAAAAATGAAAGGCGCTGCCCCTTTTGAAATCAGCCAGCCGGCAATTTCTTTCGCGTAGTCCGGAGGCAGAAAGCCCCTGTTGCCCCGCTCTCCCCAGTGAAGCTTGATTCCGACGCTGTCGCCGGAGGAAAATGGAGGCTGGAATTGCCTTAAAATATTTTGCAGGGATTCGGTATAGGGTTTTTTCATGCCCGCTACGGATTCAAAAAAAACATTCATTGCCAAACGATCTCCCGTCCGTCAGGTTCGTTTATTGAGAAATATTATAAATCTTTTATTAACGGATTGCATCAGAGAAAAACCTTATTCGGAAGACGCCCGGAAACGTTACACCAGTCAAAGTGCTGATTTTATTTGCCCGACCGCCAGGCCGCCAATTTAACAATCCAGTCCGATGGCCCGCGCGTCAAAAAACCGTTACTGAAACGATGCCAGAAGTACAGGGATTTTGCCGCAAAACCCGGGACAATGAGAAATTTCCCGTTTTTCACTCCGCGGACAATCGCCCGGGCTACCGCTTCAGGTGTCAATAGGCCGGCCAATGATTTGACCGCCCGTGATTCAGCGGGAAGCGCCGCGGCTTCTTTTTCGATAAACGGTGTTTTCACCTCCGGAGGGCAGACAAGGGTAACCTGAATGTTATACCGTTTCAGTTCACCGCGCAGGCATTCGGAAAAACCCACAAGAGCGTATTTTGTCGTACAGTACGAACTGTAGCCGAACATGCCGATCAGCCCTGCCATGGAAGAAATATTGACAATGTGTCCGCAGCCTTTTTGTTTCATATAGGGCAGGATGGCGCCTACGGTGTTTCTTGTGCCGTAGACGTTGATTTTCATGCACTGATCAAACTGGTCATAGGAAATGTTTTCAAAGCAGCCCGCGGAACTCACGCCTGCGCTGTTAATCAACAGATCCGGTACACCGAACTTCTCTACGGCGGTTTTGATTTTCTGCTGGACGTCATGATGATCAGCAACATCCATGGAGATGGATTGAACGCGCTGAGAGGCCTTGTTGATTCCTGCTTCAATGGTACGGCATGCCTTGTCCAGCGAATCCTGACCTCTGGCAAACAGGACAAGACTGCATCCCTCTCTGGCAAGAAGATTTGCCACAGCCAGACCGATGCCGCTTGACCCCCCGGTAATAAAAGCGAGTTTCCCGGAAAAGTAAGCCATGATCCTTCCCCTTATTTTTTCAATTTTTGGTCAATATATTCTCTGATCCTCTGCAGGCCTTCAGCATAGGACACCTGTGGTGTGTAACCCAGTTCATTTTTAATCCGGTCATTGGGGATCCGGTTATCCGATCCGACCAGATTCAAGGCTTCACGGGTGATGAGCGGACGTTTTTGAATACTGAACAGTTTATAGACCCCCTCCATCAGATAAGCTCCGATGACCGCGAGCGGTGCGGGAAGGCTCTTCGGTTTTCCCACACCAATCATATCGGCAAGGTCCGTAAAATATTCTTTCCATGTAACATCCAACCCGTCGCAGGCATTATACACTCTGCCGATGGCCTTCCCGGTTGACCCTGCCAGAATAAGAACATCGGCCACGTTGTCAACATAAGCGAGCCCCGCATTCATTTCCCCTCCGGAAATAAGCCCCGGTGAACCGCTTCGAAGGACATCCACAACGTCATGCAGCCACGGTCCGGAGCCCGGTCCATAGACATTTGCAGGACGGACGACAGACAGTTTCATATTTTTTTCTTTATAGTAATCCCAGGCGAGTCTCTCCTGGGCCTGTTTGGTCCTGCTGTAAGGACCCAATGGATTCCCGTAGGGAGTATCTTCAGGGCATGATTGAGAGTGAATATGGTCGCCATAAACGGCTATGCTCGAGGCAAGAACCACACGGGCCCGGTTTTTCACCGCCTGTTCAAAAATCAGGCGGCTGCCCTCGACCGTAACTTTCCAGTATTTCTTTTCGTCTCCCCAGTCTGTAACAATCGCCACCAGGTGAATGATCGTTTCCGCTCCGGCAGCGGCTTCCTTTACAGAATGAGGGTCAGATATATTACCCCGAACAACTTCGACTTTGCCTGCCCATTCCGATGGAACCGCTTCGTCGGGAAGAACCAGCACCTTCACGCTGATTCCTTCTTGCAGCAGTTTATGAATGACCCTTCCTCCGATAAACCCGGTAGCACCGGTCACCAGAACCGGCTGGACGATTTTATCTGCTGTTTCCATCCATTGTCCTCCCGATCATACTGTTTATCATCCATTAACTGTTGATTTCGGATATTCCGGCCTCCATCAATATGGTTTTGCATTTTTCCAGAACAGGTTTATCCCCAAAAGAAGTCATGGCTTTGCTTTTTTTATATGGATCATCCACGCCGATTTTGTCGCTTTTT
>Ga0116161_1000922_pt1 | contig 32129 bp, 24 predicted proteins | sample AD_JPNAS3_MetaG_FD_89877 | JGI IMG/M metagenome (GOLD analysis project Ga0116161, IMG submission 89877) | Active sludge microbial communities of municipal wastewater-treating anaerobic digesters from Japan - AD_JPNAS3_MetaG | ecosystem: Engineered > Bioreactor > Anaerobic > Digestate | place... | reverse complement strand
TTAAAAATCTTCATCGTGCTTGTGACTATACTGAACCATAAATATTGCCAGAATCGACTGTATAAAACTTCCCGTATCTTTATAAGGGAATGACAGTCCACGGATGATCCTCAAAATTTCATTAGGCACATAATGCCTATCGTAAATTAATTTATCAGCAGTTTCGGGCACCATACATTTTGTCCAGATACCGCAGGAATGGGCGATGACATAGTTTCGCAGGTCAAAGAACAGCGGATCATTGATATCGCTAACGAGTACAACCATGCCTTGTTTTTCCAGTGGTCGTTCAAGCATCGTGAAGCAGAAATCGCTTGCACAGGAAAACAGACTGCCACCATCGCGATATACTGCTGTTGTCTGCATGACCTGCTCCTCAAACATTTTCTTTAATTGTCCCACAGCATCGTTCCACATAACGTCACGATTAATATGATTCTTGTTTGACTGTTTTCATGATGTGCGATAATGACGTTCAAAATAAATCAAGAAAGGCGTCACATGGCTAAAAAACTGGATTCTTACAAGAGCTACGGGCAGAAGCTGATTGGCTTGCTTGTCCGGCTGATGTTCTCAGGCGAGCGTGTATCGCTCACGGAACTGTCCCGCATGGAGAATTGCTCAAAGCAGACGATTATCAGGCTGCTCAACGACATAAGAATGTCCTACGGCATGGATATTGAGGAAACCTTCCAAGGGAATAGAAAATATTATCGGGTTAAACGGCCGACAAGCGGTCTGCCGGTGATGGCACTTTCGGAAACGGAAATACGGACATTGCAGATGTGCCGCGATTTTACGGAGCATCTGATCGGAAAACCGCTTTATGAGGAGGCCACCCGCGCCCTCTTGAAAAGCCGCGCTTTTTTGCCGGAAAAGGACAATATCTTCAAATGTCATTTTGCTTCTTTTCGTCCCGGCACGATTGACTATAAACCGCAGCATCAAGTCATCCACACGTTAATTGAGGCGATGGAGAAACAAAAGGTCTGTAAACTGACCTACCAGGCCATTGAGGCGCCGAAAGCAAAAACATTCCATATCAAGCCGCTGAAGCTGTTTTCCTATCATGACGCGATCTATCTCCACGCGCAAAAGGCCAAGGAACCGGGCAAACCCTACCGGGCACCAAAATATGATCCCCTTCTGGCCGTTCACAGGATGAAATCGGTGGCCATGACGGATATTGCCTTCCAGCCGGGAGACTTTAACTTTGAGAAAGCCTTCAACCAGCAATTCGGGGTCATCAAGGAAGAAGCATTTGAAGTGGAGGTGGCCTGTACCGGGTGGGCTGCTGCTTATGTGGCGGAACGTTGCTGGAGTCCGGACCAGGAAATCATACCCAAAGGCAAAAACAAAATCATTTTGAAATTCACGGCATCTTCACGGCCGGAACTGATCGGCTGGCTGCTTTCACTGGGGGATGAAGCAAAGGTGCTCAAGCCGGACTGGCTGGTTGAAGAGATGAAAACAAGAATCAAAGCGTTAGAAAAATGTTATGGGGGTAATTAGAGTACAGACTGGATTCGCATGTAAATATTTATGAAAATTCAAATGAGAAATGAAAGAGGAAAGCAATTATGCCCGTATTTTCCAATTCCAGGTTGAGCACCTTTGAACAGTGCCCGCTTAAATACAAGTACCAGTATATCGACAGGATCAAAGTCGAAGTAGCCAAAACCGTCGAGGCGTTCATGGGCAGCTGCGTACATGAAGCGCTGGAAAAGCTCTACAGGGACTTAAAACTTCAAAAACAAAATTCCCTGGAAGATGTGCTTGCCTACTACAATGACACGTGGATGAAAAACTGGACGGACGACATCAAAATCGTCCGGACGGAATACAACGCGGATAATTACCGTAAGACGGGAGAGAAGTGCATCGCGGATTACTACAACCGGTACGCGCCTTTCAAAGAACGTGTGCTGGGCATAGAGACGGTTGAATACGTCAACCTGGATCCGGAAGGGAATTTTAAATGGAATGTCCGGATGGACCGGCTGGACTACCAGGGTGACGGCAAATACGAAATTCATGATTACAAGACGGCCGGATCGCTTCCCAAACAGGAGCACATGGATGAGGACCGGCAGCTGGCGCTTTATTCCCTCTGGGTGAAACAAAACTTCAAGGATGCCGACAAAGTCGACCTGGTCTGGCATTACCTGGTCTTTGACAGGGAAATACGTTCGGCAAGAACAGAAGAGCAACTGGAAAAACTCCGTGAAGAAACGCTTGAGGCAGTAAAGAAAGCTGTCGGTGCGAATGACTTCCCTGCCAATGAATCCAATCTCTGCAGCTGGTGCGAATATCAATCCATGTGCCCGAAATGGGCGCACCTGTTCAAGGTGGAAGTTTTCCCGCCGAAGGAATTCAAGGAGGAGGACGGCGTCCGGCTGGTGGACGAACTTGCCGATCTGTCTGCACAGAAGAAGGAACTGGATGAAAAGATCGAGGCCGTAAAGCAGGACCTTATCGAATATGCGAGGAAACTTGGTGTGGAGGTGGTTTTCGGTTCGGAAAAGAAGGCGAAAATATCCATGAGCACGGACATTGCGTTTCCGGCAAAGCACACCGAACAACGGGAAGAACTGATTCAACTGCTCAAGCAGGAAGGTCTCTGGGGTGAGGTGGAAGATCTGGACATTTTTGCCCTGAAGAAAATCGTCCAAAACCGGGAGTGGGGCGATGAGGTTCTTAGTAAACTTACCCCATACCGGGAAGAGAAAACAACCGCCACCGTGCGGCTGGCGAAGCTGGAGACATGATCAACATATTGCCTGTTCCCCTTTGCAATATTATTTTCAATCTGTAAGATAACAGGCAATTAAGAAACATCTGGCAGGATCAGTTAGCTTATATATCAGGAGCGGAAACATTGCTGTGTTATGTTGTGCGAGGAAAACAATGAAAGCTCAGACATCTATCGAAAATACTAAAGGACAGGTCATTTTATACAAGAACAAACTGGAAGTCCGTTTGACAGAAGAAACTGTCTGGATCGACGCCCATGCAATTGCCAGGATATTTGATGTTGACCGTACAGTAATTATCAAACACATTGGAAATATTTATAAAACCGGAGAGTTAGACTCAGCGGCAACCTGTGCAAAAATTGCACAGGTTGCCGCTGACGGGAAAACACGCCAAATGAACATTTATAACCTTGATGTTATTCTTTCAGTTGGTTACCGGGTAAATTCAAAGCAAGCGACCCAATTCCGCATCTGGGCGACCAACGTTTTACGAAAACACCTGATTGACGGCTACACTATCAATGGAGAACGCCTGAAAGCCCAACAAAATAAAATCTATGAATTACAAAATGCCGTGCGCCTGCTGGGCAATGTCGCACTTCTGGAAGGCGTTTCCGATGAAGCGAAGGGTATTGTTCAAATCATTTCCGAATACTCGCGGGCATTGAATATTCTTGATGACTTCGACCACCAGCGCCTTGTATCTCCCAAGGGGACAAAGAAATCAAAATACAAACTGACATACGAAGAAGCCAGAAGCATCATTGAGCAGATGAAAAAGAAATTCCGGGATTCCGTACTTGTCGGCCGGGAAAAAGACAAAAGCTTTCAAGGTTCCATCGGTGCAATTTACCAGACATTCGATGGCAAAGACGTCTATCCCGCCACAGAAGACAAAGCGGCTCATTTGCTTTATTTTGTAACAAAGAACCACAGCTTTGTTGACGGCAACAAACGCATAGCCGCCGCACTATTCATTTGTTTCCTGCAAAGAAACGGCATCTTGCTTGGCAAAGACGGGCATAAACGTATTGACGATAATGCGCTTGTCGCGCTGACGCTTATGATTGCCGCGAGCAAACCTTCCGAGAAGGATATTATGATAAAAGTGATTTTGAATCTTTTGAAGGAATAGAGGTTTTTACAAAAATGGAAAAACCAATATTCCTAAACAATTTTTATTTATTCCATTAATAGTACTGTAGAGCGGATACAAGAATGACAGATGAAGAATTAATTGAAGAATTTATAGATGTCCAAGAATCCTCCAAGGGAATAGCTCTACGAGTATGCTGTATCACTTGGCCACATCCACATGAACCAAAATCGCACTGGCATACAGCGTTGGTTTTGCCACCAAGTACGAGCATCGAGACCGTGAAAAATGAGATGCAAAAATTGCTTATGGATAAAAAGCACTTCACTGTTTGCGTAGAGTGCCATGAGCGTAATCCAAGAGGGTGGATGCACACTCGAAAAATTTGCCAAGCATGCGCAGAAAAAAATCATGGCGTTGTTTATTGAGGAAGGCAGATGACCATAAGATATGACAATCAGATTCTCATGCGAGATTCAGTGACGGTGGTAGGTTACCGTCGAAGTTCTGTAAAGGACTAAACAATAATGGAACCATCTTTTTTTTTCGTCTGATGAAATCTTTTTGAGGTGGGTTGCATGACAGAACAACGTATAGAAGAATATTTTGATGACCTTAATGACCAATTAAGGAGGATTGAAAAAAAGTATAATCCCAAAGAGAATAACCTACACTTTGAAGATGAGGCTATTCCTAAAGTCGACGATCGATTGTTTTATGACCTCTTGCAATTAGCACGAAAAGCCATAGAAATAATCAAGGATCAACCAGATCATTATTCAAACAGAACCGCTTATGCTCACAGAATGTTCGATTTTTGGTACGAATATTTTTTGATTATCAGCTCTGCATCAATAAGGGTAAAGAAATCAGCAAATTCAGATGACTACTCTAAAGAGACGATATACAGCATTATTCGAGACCTGATCGACATAAGCGAATTTTCGATAATTGTTTTGGGAGACTTATATTTCAGAAACAGCGAGGCATTGGGGAATACGCTTCTCGCATTTTACAGCGATGACCTTAGCGATATGGTCAAAAAGAAAAGAGCAACAATCAAATCAAAGAGGGTAAGACGTTTTCTTGATGCTACAATAAAAGCCGTCGAAGGAATAAAGACCAAAATGGCGTAACTGGCAAGATGCTATAAAAATGTTTATTATTTGAAGGCAAGGAACAAGGGGGAATATGTCAGTGCATGATATAATCGAACCGGACAAAAACAATACATATGATAGTGAAGTTTTCACAAAGAACCATTACCTGGCGCCGCCTCCAACAGGTCGATTGATCGTCAAGAGGAACGGGCACAGCATCACCCGCCAGATTCCAAAGCCAATTGTCCTTATTGACACCCGAGAACGATATCCTTTTGATTTCAGCAGGTTCAATAACTGGATTGGGGGACAATATAGCCTGGCACTGAAAGCAGGTGATTACAGTGTTGAGGGGATGGAAACACTGCTCATTTTGGAACGAAAAACACTGTCTGATCTGATTACAACCGTCATTCAGCATAGAGCACGATTTTTTAAACAATGCGAAAAAATGTCAAAGTATCGCTGGAAAGCCCTGCTGGTTGAAGCAGGCTACGAAGAAATCAAGACGCCCTATGATCAAGATGAATATAATACTTTGGCCCATCCAAACGCCGTTTCAGGAACTCTCGATGCATTGGAAGCACGTTTCGGCATCCCTGTGATCTATGCCTCCCCCTACCGGCCGTTGGCAGAAGAGAAGGCGGCGAGCTGGTTATCGAAACATTTTACATACTGGTATTTGGAAAACAATGGATATGGCCGTATTCTCCAGGAAGGAGATCTGTAATTTTCGAATGAATGATTATTCAATGAAAGACTATGTGTTCCAATGGGCGTACAATGAAATCATTAGGATTGCGTTTTGTATATCACATTCATATCAAGCCCCTGAATGTTTTATTCAATCGTTTTTGGCGATTGATATGTTAAAGTATAAGCAGGTATACTGTTGATTACGATCTGCCGAGATAGGGGAATAAAATGCTTAATATCTACTTTCTAAAAAAAAATAAAATAATTCCAAAGAGTTTATCAGAATTATTTGTTGAGAAAGGTAATTTTAATGCAGGAAAAGAAATGGAAAATAACATATTTTATGAACCGGCCAAGTTACTTCAGGCTTGCGGTTTTAAAGATGTGTTAAATGAAGAACCATTTAAATATATCATAACACCTAGCCGCATATGGGAATTTTATCTTTTAAGATACATCAACATCGGCAGAAGGGATTATAAAAAATTAACCACTGCCATTACTATAGGACAACAACCAGTTGAAGGATGTACGAGAAGTGCTGTAGGAAACCCATTCGACAAATGGCAATCCAATTATCATTTAATAAAAAGCAGAAAACTACAGGAGGAAACCCTTTCTTTTGCTAAAATGCTTGCTTCACGCAAATGTCCAATCAGGCAAAACGGGACACTTTATTTTATAAATAGAAGAAAACAAGCAGCAAAATCCTTCTTTAAATACTTAATTGGTCAAACAATACATAATAAAATATTTGAAAAACTAAAAGCTTCTCGAAATTCACAAAGCAGATTAACAATATTAATTAACAACTATCCAAACAACGACCTATTTATTACATCAGGAATTATGGTCTGCCTCTATGGCGGGAAAAATACTGATTGTATTGATTCAGGGCTAGCTCATGCACTACTAAAGGCTATCAAACACAAAAGGGGGAAAGATAAAAATACCGACTTAAATGATGTTTACAATATTATTAAAATCAAAGCCAACAGTAATTATTTCAGGCCACCATACAAAGACATATATGATGTAAGGTTTGGAAATAGGGAACGCGTCAATATCAACTTCAGAATTGAAACATGGCTGAAGTTACTGGAGGATACTTTTGATGCCAGTAGATAATATTATTAACATAAATAGTGATTACTACATTGCCATGTATAGCGCCCATGCATCAATAATTGAAAAACTTGTTGGTGAAAATGGAATGTTACGCAGTCTAAGGGTTGATGGTGGTGGTTTGAAAGCCCCAAAAGGTTCATATAAAGACAGATCCATTTTTGATAATTATTTGCCGGAAACAAGAAAAACCTTACATGCCAAAATAATTTATTTAGACAGACCCAAAATATTGTCTCTTTGGACGGGGAACCTTAGAAAAAAAACATTGTATGACCAGGAGAATATTATTGTTACGCAAAGATTAACGCATAGAACTGGAAGTAAAGTTAAGAGATGGTTTGCCAACCATAATCAAAATAAACACTTGATTATTCATATCTTAAAAAACGGAACCGCCAAGATCCATAGCTCTGGTGACTCGATTTGGAAAAATTGTCAATCTAGCTTAGAAAATCTTGAATGCAATCTTGAAGATAAATTGTCTCTGCATGCCTTTTCACCGTGGGGGAGTGGACATTTTGTAAAGAATATTATTAAAGAGTTGAATGTAAAAAACCTGACCAAATTATGTTTATATACGAGGCAAGAATCAATCGAAAAAAGTATTTGGATTGATACGAATATTGATAATAACAATGATCTGACAATTGAACGGCATACAAGAAAGACCAATACATCTTTCCCACATTATAAATGCATTTTCATTACAAAGAAAACTGGAAGAAAAGAAAAGATTGTCTGGTCTTATATTGGTTCGGCAAATTTAACAAAAACCGCTTTTTTTGAGAAAAAAAACATAGAATGTGCAATTATATTTGAAAAACCTGACAAGAAATTAGCAAATATTTTTGCTAAAATAAAAAATAAGAATAATTGGGAAGAACGCAGCCCTCGAAAAAGTAAGCAAAAAGATATTAACGATAGCGAAGGCAAAGAATTTCAAGAAGAATATGATGATCATGATGGTTTTCTCATTAGGAAACATTCCAAGTTACTTTGCGAAAAATTAAAACAAAAAAAAGCTCAATCTGCATTGGAAACATTCTACAAACAATGTAAACAATATCAACTCACAATTAAAAATTATAAATATAAAATTTCAATCAGTTCGATCCATGAAAATATGTTTGATTTGATTATTGATGTTAAAGGTTATTCTTTTCCTCTCTCAATAAAACGGATCAATAGCGATGTGATACATTCTCAAAAAGATATTAATGACCTAATGGAAGACCTCATGATGCTACCGAGGACATTGTCCGGGAAGAAAAAAAATAATAATACCAAGAGACTAGCGGAGTCTGTCAATTCCAGCAGTGCCTCAAAAAATGTGCGATTCCCAATGTTTGATTTTCTATCGGATAAAGATATTCTTGATAAAAAACGAAAAATTCTGGAAAAACTCAAGCCAGAGATAAATAGGCTCTCTGATAATAGTAATGATAAAGATATTATAAATATTTGGTCTCAAGTTATTGAACAATGGAATGAAGTGTAATGAGTAAGACAATTATATCTGCACAAAATAAAGCAATTGTCTCCCTAAAAAAGGCAATAAATTCATTCGTTAAGAGCAGAAAGATCAAAACAAGAGTTATCCCCCTAGCCATTCCTACAGGATGGGGCAAAACAAGAATTGCTCTGCAGGGTATTCTAAGGGCAACTTATTTGTCTAGTAATCCACCTTCTATCATAATATGGCCACAAAAACATTCACATATAGAGCAAATATGGAAAAGGGAAACTGAATGGAGAAAGAAGCTTGACAAAACAGTTCGTGGTTACCATAAAGGTACATTCAGGAGTCCCATTATAAAATTCATTCATTCATCAAAACCAGGCCCCAAGGCAATAAGACACGATGGTAAAAGTATTGATTATCCCTGTTTCCCTGGAACATTTTACTCTGTAAACAATAATTTCAAGAAAGGTATAGTTAATCAATTAGACAGGAATAATGGTCCAATTATATTTATTATTGATGAATGGCATACAAAAAAAATCATAGAAAAATATGAGAAATCCGGGACCAGAGATCCCGAAAGCTTTTGGAGAAATTTCCTAATAGGTAAACAAAGCACGCGTAAATTATTTATAATCCTCATTTCAGCCACGCCAATTGGTGCAACATCTCAAATGGATTCCATTCCCGGTCAAGAGGATCAGGAAGAAGATACGTATGAAGAAGAAATCAATAATGCTCTGCGATTATTTAATAAATTAACAAGCGTAGGGAACCAAAGTAGAAAATACAACCTTTATAAAATATATCCTGAACTGATTAAGAGGGAAGAGCGCAAGCTACGAGACAACAATGCGAAACACATTTTTAGATGTAAAGTCCATAAAAACGATTGGGCAAAGGAATACATCAGGCTTTCAAAAAAATGTTACTCAAATAATCCCCAAATGATTTATCCACCAAGCCTAGTATATTCTCTTGAGTCATTACAGCATTCAGGCATGACATATGATCTTGCAAAATCTAATTTCACTTCTCTTGAGGAATATTTCTCTAGTGGTTACTACAATCAACATGAAACATTAAAGCTTAAGATAATAAGAGAATTAATAAATAAATATTCCAGTAAAAAATTCGTAATATTTTGTCGTTATATTGTTGTAGCTCGGAGCTTGTATAATTATCTCTCTAAAAATGGAATATCTTGTTGTTATCTGCAAGGTGATGTGGTGGGTTCTAATAAGGTCAACTTTAATGAATTCAATAATGATGGAAGTAAAATAAGAATATTAATCGTTACCGATGAGCACTCTCAGGGAATCTCTCTTCATAAATCCAAGGCATGGTTAATACATTTTGAATTATCATGGAACCCGATAAGGATTGTTCAAAGATATGGTAGAGTTTGGAGAATTGATCAAAAAACAAAAAAACTTACTTCGCCCGTGGCTTTTTATATCCCTCATTTATTTTCTTCGGAAGAAGAACAAATTGCGAGATTAAAAAGAAGATGGCAAATCCTTAGTCAATTACCTAAAGAGAAAGAAACATTTGTTGACCTGGCGCCTATTTCATTCGAAGTTTCATTGGGAATAAGATGTACACCTTCACCTTAATCCCCTGTAATATATTTATATAATTAACAATTTCGATTTGGAAGGGTGCGCAAGTAAATAGAATCTGAAAAACAAGACTACACGTAAGAAGCAGATAAAATCGTCATTGTGAAGAAAACCTGCGTTGCTTCTGTTATATATTGAAAATTTCATTATCATTTAATTCTATTATTTTTTGACTAAAAATATTCTTATAATCTTTTTTATAGAATGTATGAATTGGTAATATTGACTTTGGTTCAAGAGTATCTGCACATTCCTTCAACGTATTAATATCAGCATGTCCGCTTGTGTGAATATCATAAATCGTAAAGTTTTTACTTTTAAGCCAATCAAGAAACTCCTTTGTTTCCGTTTTATCTTTATAGCCTTCCCACATTGAATAAATAAGATTGCCTCTATCAGCATTAATAATTTCTAGATCGTTTTTCATTGAAGGACGAACAAGCATCACATGATTTGATGGATTTTCAGAAATTTCATTTTTCGATATTTTATGTTTTGAAAATTTATTGACCATTTTTCCATAACCGCGATTAAATAAGCATTTTGTTAAATGATGAGGAAAAAGAACTTTTAAGTTCGGGAATCCTTTTAGCGGTGAAGGAAGTCTGGCAAACCCAGAAAGTGTTTCAAGAACGTTGGCCGTATATATATCAACAACAAAAGTTTTTTGAGAATTTAAACATGCCCTGTATACGGAAACCAATCTGTCAATGTTCTGGCTTGCAGTATAAATGTAATTTATTGATGCAGAATTTTTGAATAGTTTGGAGAGTTCTTCCGAAATATTATCTTCGGTTTTTGGATTTCCTTTTTTCCTACCAAGTGTTGTGCCTTCGATGAGCAAGTAATCAATATTTTTTGGTGCATTGTGCAGGAACCATTTGTATGCTCTGGCTTTACGCCCATGAGACCTGAAGTCGCCTGAATAAAAAATCCTTTTACCTTCTGCTTCCACTAAAAACGAATAGGAATCAAAAGCCGAATGGTCAGCCCAGTATGCAGTAATAGTGAAATTGCCTACAGTAAAAGGCTTTCCTTTCTCATAATACTTTGGATTTAGTATTTTGTTATTTTGACGAAGAAAAATGTTATTCAGTTCCAATATTCTGTGCGTTGCTTCGCCGAGCCAAATTGGAATATCCTTATTAAGATATTGCATTAATCCATAATGGTCAGCATGTGGATGTGAAATGATCACTCCGTCAATTTCAGGCTTATCCGAATAAGCACCCTGAACATTGGGCAAGATTCCTCGTTTTACAAGTTCTGTAATCGATAATTTTCTGCATGGTGTGAAGTCAAAATTATTTCCTGATTTGTTTACTAAAGGCATTCCAAAATCAAGCAGAATACGACTTGTTCCTGATTGAATCTTAACGCACGTTCCTCCGATCTCATTGGTGCCTCTATGGATTGTTAGGTACATAAGTTTATATTATTGTAATTATTTTATCCTTGTGATGCATCTTCAGAAACACAATCTTTTCAATTTCTTGTATGCCTTGTTCTAGGTGTTCTGCTAATTTTTGAGTTTCTGTTAAAATTTCATCTTTTAATTTACCGTATTTTGTAAATACTAATAATATGTATAGGTAAAATGATGTTTTAGGCGTGAAGCTAGAATCATTTTTAAAAAAGTTGTGTTTACCAATTCTTTCAAGCTGATTAGGTGTTGAAAGTTGTGCTAGATACATCAATAATTGTATTAGAGCATAAAATGCATTTTGGTCACCTTTAACTTTAATTTCACCTAAAATGGGTAGGTGATTTTTACAATTAAACCCGATGAAATCAATTCCTCCAGCACCTGACTCTCTTATCCCTGCTTCGGATTTTGTTTTTGGGGTACGACATGTAGGGACTTCTCTTTCTATATATTTAAAATTATATTCTTTATCACCTACATCAATTTCTGGATTTCTCTCCAGTAATACTGAAATTACATCTTCGTCGCTTGAAATAGTTACCACATTAACAGGCAATCTTTTCCTTTTTTCTAGATTTTGTGGACTAGGAAGAAACGGCTCATCAATGTTTTTATATTCAAAGAAATCTTTTTTACTTTCTTTATACAAATCGATTAATTTCGTATAATTACTATCGGTGTTATAATTTTTAAGAATACATAATTGTGCTTCTGTAGGAGAGCTTAATTTTTTCAAAGAATCATAAAAATTTCTAAGTTTGGTAATGGGGATTTTTTTCATTTTGACTGTTTCCTGTGCCTCTGCGTGTCCTTGCTCCGCTGTCTTAAGAATATCCTCGAAGTTCATGCCTTATTCTCCCATCCATTTCTTGCTAATGATTATTTTATCGTCATGAGTGTGATTATTAAAAAAGAGAATTTTAATAATGTGATGAACCCTTGATCTTCTCCGCGGCCTCGATCAGGTGTAAAATTTCCGTATCTGTAAAATCAGCGTCCTTTATAAAGCGAAGAAGGTTCATGACCTCGGGTTGATCATGAAGGTACTCCACTACATCCGGGTCTGTCGATGAAGACAAACGAAACAACACATCAGGGTCCGCTGCTAGCACCTTGGCCAGCCCTTTGATAAGTTCAGGCCGTGGTGGGCGTTCTTTGCCCCGCTCAATGCGGCTGAGGTAGGCCGGTGAAATACCGACCTTGATTGCCGTTTCGCGTAGACCCAAATCTTGGGCGATCCTGAGTTCACGTATGGTTTCACCAAAGTTTTTCATGGTTTTTATATAACCTATTGTTTAGTGTTTTGCAACACTAAAAATATCTGGTAATATTTTCCATAATCTGGTATATATTGCTAACTTTTATTTAGGGATAAACAGAACGCATTTATTCCACAACTAATGACTTAATAGAAAATGTCCAAACAAGAGAGGCGATATGAGCAGCGAAGAGGTTATGAAACTAAAAGATATCGCTGCCTTACTTAAGGTTGGCGAAAAGACAGTCTATTCAATGGCCCAAAATGGAGAATTGCCTGCATTCAAAGTTCGAGGGCAGTGGCGATTCTCCCGCAAAGACATTGACAAATGGATAGAACAAAAGAAACGTACAAACAATGATGTCACCAAAGATGCTTAGCAATCATCGCAATCTTAGGAATTGAGAACTTTTATGAAAAAAAAGATGAGCAAGTCGGCTGAGAACTCCATCCCAGCCGGATACACGCTTGACTATGTTTCGGGGAAACAGCTCAAGGAAACGAATAAAGAGCTAGTCCGCCAGCGGATAGTAAGAGCCCTGATTCACGAGTATGGATTCTCACCCGAAGACATGGAATTGGATTTCTCCGTCGGTGGACGTAAGAAGGTGGACGTTGCCATCTTCCATCATGACAAGGAGCACTCAATTGAAAATCTTGGCCGTGCCGTGATTTGTCGTCAAGAACCGAATGTAGGCAGGAACGCCATACGCATCCGCGATTTCAAACAGGCCGCAACGGACCTTGAAGAAATTGAGACCATCATGCGTGATGTTGAGGCCATTCAGTATGGCTTATGGACTAATGGCCTGGAATTCTTTTTTGTCGAGAAGGAGAAGAAACGTTTCGAAACTAGATGTAATCCCATTGGGGACTGGCCGATGGCGGAAGAGTCCATCGGTACCAAAGATGTCATATCTGATGCCCATATCCGTGTCGCAGACAATGAAATGCTGAAAATTACCTTCCGCCGGTGCCATAATTTCATTCACGGCAACGAAGGAATGCCCAAAGATGCTGCTTTCTGGCAGTTTCTTTATCTTATTTTTTGCAAGATTCACGATGAAAGCCTCCGAGGAAAACAACGCCAGGCTTGGAACCGCCGTTTTTGGGCAGGTCCAAAGGAGCAATATGAAGCCGAAGGCCGCAAAGCGATCCGCAAACGTATCGAAGAGCTTTTTATCGAAGTCAAAAAGCAGTATAAAAACATATTCCGGGGCAACGAAGAGATTGCTCTCTCCGACCGTGCGCTGGCCTTTATCGTTTCTGAGCTAGCCAAGTATGATTTCACACGCACCGATGTCGACGCCAAAGGTGTCGCCTATCAGGAGCTGGTAGGCGTGAATCTGCGTGGCGATCGTGGCCAGTATTTCACACCGCGAGGTGTGGTAAGGTTGGTTATTGAAATGCTGGATCCAAAAGAGACGGAAACGCTGCTGGACCCAGCTTGTGGTACAGGCGGTTTCATGGTTGCTGCGTTAAAGCTAATGCACGATAAATTTCGCAAAAATCAAGGAATTGATCCGGCAAATGAAAACACGGAAGAGTTCTTCTCCATTCATGACCGTCTAAAAAAGTATGCAGCCACCAACGTCTTTGGTGCCGACTTCGATCCATTTTTGATCCGTGCCGCCCAGATGAACATGGTTCTGGCAGGGGATGGGCGAGGGCACATGTACAATATCAATTCATTGGAATTTCCCTTGGGGCACCTAGCCGATCTGCAAAGCGCAAAGAAAGAGATTCCACTAGGATCAATCGATATCATTGCCACCAATCCCCCTTTTGGTTCCGATATCCCAATTACGGACAAACAAATTCTCGAACAGTATGAACTGGCAAACATATGGGAACGCGATGGCGAAGGCGGATTCCGAAATACAGGAAGGCCACAAGGCAGTGTCTCACCCGAAATACTTTTTGTTGAGCGATGTTTAAAATGGCTCAAACCAGGCACTGGTCGCATGGGGATTGTCTTGCCGGATGGAATTTTGGGCAATCCCGCAGCTGAATGCATCCGCTGGTGGATTATGCGTGAAGCGCAAGTTCTGGCTTCAGTTGATCTTCCGGTCGAAGCCTTCATTGCCGAGGCTAATGTAAACATCCTTACCAGTCTTTTGTTTCTGCGTCGGAAAAGCGAAGAAGAAAAGCATGCAGAGGCGTTGGGCCATACCGAGGAATATCCGGTATTCATGGCTGTGGCTGATAAGGTTGGCTTCGACCGCCGTGGCAACAAGCTCTATAAGCGCACCCCGGATGGCGAAGAGATCGTCGAGCCCAAGCAGCATATCGAGCGCATCCGCATCGGCGGACGCTTCGTGGAACGGACCCTGACCCGCAGTGAAAAGATCGAGGACAACGATCTGCCGGTCATCGCTGAGAGGTATCGTGAATTTCTCAAGGAGCAGAACAGATGAGCGATCAAGAAGACGACATTGCTGATATCCAGCAAGAGACCGTTGAGGACAGCGGTCCAGATAATTTCTTCATAGACATCCTGACCGGCAGCAAGGATAGCGCATCCCCTAAAAAACTTTTGGTGCAGAAGGTTTTGCGCCAACTTATTGAAGGCTATGGTTTTGACCGGGATGATATTGAGGTTGACTATAAACATCATATCAAAGGCGGAAAGCCGCCGAAAATTGACATCGCCATTTTCAACTCGGATGCCGAGCATACTAATGATAATCTCCAGCGAATAATTGTTTGTAAAGACCAGAAAAAGCGAGACAAACTCAGGTCTCATGCAGAAGCAGAAACTGACCTGCGTGGGCTAAAAGATCTGATGGAGTTGATTCCTGGGGCGACGCTGGGTATGTGGACCAATGGGCAGGAGGAGTTCCTATTCCAGGTCGAGCGCACCCGCTTCGAAGTCCGGCCCAAACCCTTGGGGGGCTGGCCGGTTCCTGGTGAGGCAACTTCCGATTTAGACAAGACTGGGGGTGTAATCCAACTAGCGGCTGAAGCTGAGGACCTTGAGGATGCATTATTGCGCTGTCAGCGGTATTTGAGCCGTAATCTTGGGCTCGACCCAAAAGACACCTTCAAGCAGTTGATGGTGTTGATGTTTGCAAAGATCTATGACGAAACGCAACCATACGGCCAGCGCAAATTCTGGATCAGGGGCGACGAGCCTTTCACCGAAGCAGGTCAACAGGCCATTGCCCAGCGCATCAACGAATCCATTGCCGCTGCCAAGGCCTTGCAGCCGAACCTGCTGACCCGTGGTTGGGATCTGACGCTGGAACCCCATGAGACCGCCCGCGTGGTCATGGAACTGGCCCGCTATAACTTAAGCGAAACCCAGCCCCGTTACCGTACCGGGGCCTTCCGTGCAGCCGCCAGCAGCGTGATGGACGGCCGCGAGGGCCGCTACCCTACCCCGCTCAACGTGGCCGAAATGACGGTGGAGATGCTCGACCCGCAACCCGGCGAACGCATCATGGACTGCTCCAGCGGCACAGGCACTTTCCTGGCCCTGACCGCCGCGCATATCTTCAAGAAGAAACTCGCGGCTTTGGGCAGCACGCCTGAAGAGGCCACCAACGAACAGATCCTTCAGGCGCAAAACGAAACCGCCGCCTGGGCGGCCAGAAATGCCCTTGGCTGCGATATCGATCCCTTCCTGGCCGTTGCCAGCCGCATGAACCTGCTGTTCACTACCGGTAATCCCGGCCGCGTGTTCCGCATCGATGCCCGCACGTTCCCGGACGGCGATCTGGATGGCATCGAGGCCGCCCGCCCAGCTATGCCACTGGGCAGCATGGATGTAGTTCTGCTCAATCCCTGGTTCTCGACCCAAGACACGGTGAGCGACACCTCTATCCTGGAACGCTATGACCTGGGCAACAACTGGGAGCGAGATGAGGAAGGTGAATTCCGCAACACCGGCAATCTGAGCACCGGCGGCGTGCCGCCCGAGGTGCTATTTATCGAACGCGCCCTGCAATGGGTGAAGCCCGGCACCGGCCGAGTGGGCATCCTGCTGCCCGACGGCTTACTGGGCAATCCCGGCGATGAGTACATTCGTTGGTGGATTCTGCGTCACTGCGAGGTCATGGCCTCGGTTGATCTGCCGGTGGAGCCGTTCAAGGTCACCGTAAAAGAATATGGTCTGACACCCGCCTTGCCCAGCCTGCTGGTGCTGCGCCGCCGTAGTCAGGAGGAACTGATCAATACCGAGCACCCGGAATACAAGGTCTTCATGGCCGTGGTCGATCGAGCTGGTGTCGATGCCCGGGGCAATCTCTTGTTTCAGCGAGCTCCAGATGGTGAAGAACTGATTTTCGATGAAGAAGTGATCGAGCGGGTTCGCGAAGGCGGCGAAGTGGAAATCCGCCGGACCACTCGCCGCAACCGCCGCATTCATGACGAATTGCCGCTGGTGGCAGAGAAATACAAGGAATTCCGCGCAACCGGCGAGGTGACGTTATGAAAATTAAAGCAATTACCAGCAAATGGTTGGAGAGTAATGGTCGCCGCTTGGATTGTGGCCCCTATATGTCGGGAGCTATTGAAGCAAGGATGCTGATCAAGAAAATCGGGTTTGAGCCACTCACCGACCTTACGCATGGTTTTTGCGGTGGAATATTCAAAGCACCGAGACTCTCTCCGAACTATGTAAGCGATCCGAGCCATGGTTTACCTTACTTGTCCAGCACAGATATACTCTGCTGCGATTTATCTTTTGTCCCCCTCATCGCCAACAGCCAAGCAAAAGGCCTAAAAGATTATTTTGTCGAAAAGGGGATGACCCTTGTTACCAGTTCAGGGGATACCGGCCGAACTGCTTTTGCACGGGATGATATGCATGGAATGATGGGGTCTCCTCATTTCATGAGAATTAAGCCAAAAGAGACAAAGATAGACCCAGGATATCTGTTTGCTTTTCTCAGTTCGAAATATGGCAATAGACTCATGGTTTCAGGCACCTATGGGAGCATTATTCAAGCAATAGAACCTCACCATATTTCTGATCTTCCCGTTCCCCGCATAGGGAGCGTGGAGCAAGAGGCACATCAACTGGTTGTCGATGCGGCTGAATTGCGGTCTCAGTCCAACCTTCTGCTTGAGCAAGCAATTGATTTGCTCTTGGAAAAATCAGAATTGCCAAAACTTGCTGGGGCAATACCCAGCAAATTCGATGTGAACGTTGTTCCTTCGTCTTCTGTGCTCGCTCGTTTAGATGGACTTTTTCACAGCCGATTTCATGCCGAGGTCGTTGAGACAATCAAGGGCAGCAAGAATGGTGGTGTTACGGTTTCAGAGATAGCCGACTCTGTAATTGAGCCAACACGGTTCAAACGTATCCCAATCGAGGAGAATGAATTCTCGGTGCCCTTTTTTGGAACAACGCCATTGATGTGGGCAACTCCAAAACCGAATTATTTCCTCTCTAGAACGCAAAGAGACATGGACTCCTACGTTGTGTCTCAACAGATGCTTTTGATTCCCAGATCAGGTCAAATAGCGGGATTAATAGGGACGGCCGTTCTTCCTTACGGTGATTTGATCAATGGGGCAGTGACCGAGGATGCAATTCGGGTAAATTGCGTGCGCGATATTGATGCCGGTTTTCTTTTCGTCGCACTGCGATCCGATTATGGAATTCGACAGCTTAAAGCTCGATCATATGGCTCATCTATTCCTCACCTCGATGTGAAGCAAATTGGGCAGGTCATAGTGCCTAGATTAGGCACGACTGATTTCGAGATTATTGGAAAGATGGGTATAGAAGTCGCTTCGATGCGCAATGAAGCGATTGAAGCAGAGAACCAGGCTATCTCTCTCGTCGAGCGCACCATCGAGGAGGGAGGACGCTAATGGCGAAAGTAATCCCCATCGGACAACCCCAGAACGAATCAGAACGCCTGGCTATCGGTTTCCTCCGAGATAATTTGCCAGATAGCTGGCTAATCATTCACAACTTTGAGATGCGTCAGGGTACGGAAGTGTTTGAAATTGACCTTGCCATCGTCTCGCCACACGCTGTTTATTTGGTGGATGTCAAAGGGACACATGGTAATATCGACGTATATGGCTCCAAGTGGTATCCGGAAGGACGACAGCCTTTCAGCTCACCTCTGGCCAAATTGCGCAATCATGCTAAAACCATGGCGTCCATTATCCGGGAAAGTAATGCCGGACTGACTGAACTGCGCAAGGTCCATGTGCATGCCACGGTTCTGCTAACTTCTAATGATGCCGCAATTTTCGATCAAACAGGCATTGATGGTCCTGATGTAACCGACTTCAAACACTGCGTGAAATACTTTTTTGACCAAAGCCGGATTCCCGACAATCGGTTGAAAAATATCAAGCCTTTCCAATCCCAAATCGAGAAAGTAATTAAGGGTAAGGCCAAACCCAAGAGTACGGCTTTTGTCTTTCGTGAGTGGCAGGTGGAGGAGAAACTCGGGGGTACTGACCGCTATACCGAATATCGTGCGAAACATAACCTTTTAGGCAAAAGTGGCGGTATGGCCCGCCTGAGAGTTTACCAGGCAGATCCCTATCAGGATGAGGACGCCCGCAAAGAAGAGTTAAAAATAATTAGCAATGCATACCGCGCAGTGGCACACATGCCGACGCATGCCAATGTGTTGGCTGTAAAGGATCTTTTCATTAACGATGACGAAGATAAAGTTGTGCTGGTTACCGAAGACCTGCCCGGCCAGGCGCTGCGTCTGCACATTAACAAGGCGACATTGGCACTAACCTTTGATCAGAAACTACAAGTGATGCGCGATGTTCTCTCAGCTCTAGATCATGCTCATCGTCATGAGGTTATTCATCGCAATCTGACCCCGGACGCTATCCTGGTAACCAAGGGCGGACAAGCAAGAGTCACTGATTATGATTATGCGCGCGTGGGGAAGAACCGTACTTCTACAATAGCTTCTTTGATTGTCGATGATTTGGCGAAAAAAGAGTTGGAAAAATATCAGGCGCCCGAATGTATTAAATACCCTGATCAAGCAAGTATTGCGTCCGACCTGTATTCAGCAGGGATCATTTTTTACGAATTATTAACCGGTGAGCTGCCTTTTGAAAACGTCGACCAGATGATGGAGGCCGACGGCAAGTTCCCAATGAAACCCTCTGAACATAAGCCGGATCTGCTGAAAGGTATTGATGGCTGGCTTCAAAAATTCTGTGAGTTTGATCCGGAAGATCGCCATGCCAGCGCAGCCATTGCCCGGAAGGCCTTGGATGACGTAATCCTTCCTGAGGCCAAGAATGATACTCCTTCGGATATAAACAGTCCGGCCGTGGTGCTACCCGACGATCTGACGAAACTGCCGCAGGATTTTATTTTGGCGGATCGTTTTCGCATCCAAAAGAAATTAGGAAGCGGAGGATTTGGTGTTGCCTACAAAGTTTTTGACTCTCTAGGCGATGTGGTTCGAGTGATAAAGCTGGTCACTAAAGATCGTCGCAGTGTCTATGAACGCCTGCGCCGCGAATACAAGACCCTGACAAATTTGCCTGATCATCCGCATGTGGTAAAAGTTATTTGGGCAGATCGCATGGCTGATGCCAATCAAACACCATACATCGTTTTTGAGCATGTCGAAGGTCTGGATGTCTCCGATCTGATCAATGCCGAGGCGTTGTCGTTGGATGATGCTGTGTGCATTGTGCGTGAAGCTGCTGAAGGATTGAAGCACCTCCACCAACATGGTGTTTACCATCAAGACGTCAAACCCTCCAATCTACTGTGGACTGATAAGGGTGTTCGCATTATTGACTTTAACGTTGCTGTATCTGAAAAGGACGAGGCTCAAGGTGGTGGAGGCACACGCCGTTACCTGCCACCGGATTACGATTACTCCACCGAGCCGGATGCTTCCGATCGGATAGATCGTGACCTCTATGCCCTGGGTATCTCCTTTTACGAATGTTTGACCAGCAAGTATCCTTTCGATGACCCCACGCCGCCGATCAAGACTCAGCCCAAGGACCCCAAACAGTTCAAAGGCTGTGCCGACCTCAACCCAACGCTTATCAACGTATTGATGAAGATGATCGCTCCGGAATGCAAGGATCGATTCACATCTGCAGCCGATTTTCTTTCAGCTCTGAATGAAGTCAAGCATTATCGGACATTCACGACAGTCGGTGATATAAGTACCAAACAAAAAGTGATGGCAAAACCGGGTTTTGAACCGACATCCCCGAACACCAATCCCTTTGTCATGAATCTTCTGACTTTATATAGCCAAAGCCAGGTTTCCAATGCAGGAACCCGTGGTCTTGATGAGGTTGGAAAGGCCACTTACGTATCAACTTACCTGGACGAAAAACTGAAACCTGCATTGCTTGAAGGCAAGTTTCGGTTAGTGATTATCAGTGGTAATGCCGGCGATGGAAAGACCGCCTTCATCCAGCAGTTTGAAACCTTTGCAGAAAGTAAGGGTGCGCAGATTCGTCGAGGTGCGAATGGCGCTGTTTTCCAGCTTTCCGGCCATAATTATTTGAGTAACTATGACGGCAGCCAGGATGAGGGTGAAGAACGAAATGACGCGGTGTTACAGAAATTTTTCAACCCGTTTGCCGGTAATGACAAATCAAGCTGGCCTGAAAACCAGACCCTATTAATTGCAATTAATGAAGGCCGCCTGGTTGATTTCTTTCTTGATCACGAGCACCAATTCCCCTTGTTGTCCAGGAAAATTCAGCAAGGGTTGGCTGGCGAAGTGCCGGATGGCGATGTTGCAATCATTAACCTGAACCTGCGCTCAGTGGTTGCAGAGACAGAGAATGAATCTGGCCATATCCAACATTCTATTATGGAGCGCTTGATCGTTTGCATGACTCAACAAGAATATTGGCAGACCTGCAAAAAATGCGACATTAGAAATAAATGTTACGCCTATCATAATGCCAAAACCTTCCAGGACCCCGTTGCGGGGCCAAAGGTCATTGAACGCTTAAAGATGCTTTACACGATTACCCATCTGCGAGGTCTGTTACACATAACCATGCGGGATTTGCGATCTGCTTTAGCCTTTATGTTGGTAGGTACACGTGATTGTGACAGTATTCATCAGCTATACCAAAATGGTGGGGAAGAGAATCAGAATCTGATCCTCGGTGGTTTTTACTTTAATTCCTGGCTTGGGGGCAGTGAAGACTCAAATGACCGTCTGATCAAGCTACTGAAGGAGATAGATATTGCCCAAGTCAGCAATCCTGAAGTGGACCGAGAAATGGGCTTTCTAAATCCCAAGACCAAATTGATGAACCGCTTCTCATTTGCCGAGCGAGCGACCTATGATGATGAATTGATTGAAATGCTTTTCCGCAATTTGCCCCGTGATTACTCATTGAAGAACCGATCCCGATTGATTATTAAACATCAGAATTATCTCTCACACTTGCGTCGACGCTATTTCTTTGAGCGTAGAGATGCGGGTTGGAAAGATATGCTGCCCTATGAAGGGATTGATCGCTTCCTTGATGCCATCAAGTTGCCCTGTGATAAAAGTGGCGATGAAATAGCAGCGATTCTCCAGGCAATTAACCGAGGAGAGGGCTTAAACGATCCGACACGTCTCGGTAATCAGTTGGCTTTGCGTGTCCGCCAGGTGGATAAAGGGACTATCCGCAGTTATCGATTGTTCGATAGTGCACGATTCATTTTGAGCAATGAGCGGGATACGACAAATCATCCTTTTCTGGAGTGCCTGCCCCAAGCACTGGTGCTCGTTTATGATTCCGGAGATGGGCATAAGGCTAGCCTGAGAATTACTCTGGATATCTATGAGATGCTGACGCGATTAAACAAAGGTTACATTCCCAGCGTCGAGGAACAAGAAGGCTTCTATTTAAGCCTTGCCGTCTTTAAAAATGTTCTTTCATCTGCTCCTTATCAGGAGGTTCTCCTGACGGAGACCGGTTTCGACTTCTTCCAGATCAGACGTGATGAAAAAGGTGTCCTGCATCTGAGCAAATTAAGCGGGAGGAATGAAACGTGAATCTTAAAACCAGAGACAAGGAATTTCGGACCCCTAAAACAACTTATGTTGACTTCAAACATCTTGAGATGGATCGAGTTCTCACGATGCTTTTCCCGCGCCTGAAATACGACGGATACGCCAGTCGATTCAGCCGCGGCAAGATCCTGACTATTGACGACTTTTTAAATGAATTTATTGAAAAAAAGGATTGGTTTAAGGGTTTTGATCAACACAAGGAAGTTGCCAGGAAGTGGATTGAAACGGAACTTTTGGATCTTGTGAATAGAGGCAAGTCCACGCAGGCTGTCGCTGCACCCAGACCATTGCATGGAAATACCTATAAGTTTCGTAATGCCAAACATACCCGAGACTATGGTGCGGCAGAACATATTTATTGGATGCTCTTTCATGCCCGAAAAGGAAAAGGGCAAGCAGCTCGTGATGCCATGAAGCGATTCTTTTTTACCGGTTATGATTTTCACACGGATAAATACGATACTGAAATGAACGTAGATGTTGAAACCCAAGGGATTCTCCGACTTGATCATCAGGTCACGCAGGATACAAAAAGTTCTGACGAACCTGCACGGTTTCAGCCACTGTGCATTGGGCAGGCGGATATTATGGCTGATGACATCTTGCGACTGATGGCATATGAGCCTTTCATCCCTCGTTCAGTGTTGGTGGATTATCTAAAAACCCTCTTAGCTTTCCATTTAGCTTTGTATCACCTGAAACTGCTGTCAATCCTTCCCAAAATGGTGAAGCAGCGAATCGGTAATGAACTCTGCAGTATCAGCGGATGTCCCATTAATCCAGGGTTGGATGATACACTTGACGGCTGTCCGTACTGTTTGGCTCTGGTTGTGGACATGGGTGAGATGAATAACCCCCTAATGGCTGAATTGGCTCGGAAGTCCACCGACCGCTTGTATCGCCAGATACCTGCTTTTGTGCAGGCTAACTTCATTGTGAAGAAACTCGATGAAATGGCGGAATATCTGAGTAGAAAATCAGGCAAACTCGCATTGCCATCCGGCGGAGGATTTGGTGTTGGCAACTTGGTTTCTTTGCTGAAGTCTGAGTACGATGCCGAGCGGCAAGCTTATTTCAGGTTCCGGCTAGCAAGCCTCATTGAAGATTCAGCGGCAGGTAGCGAAGATGTTGATCCGGAAATCCGTGAAGTTACGTCAATGGGACTTAGTGAATTTGAAACCTTCATTGAAATTCTTATGGCTTATCGAGGCAAATATAATAGGAAGTTCATCACCGAGTGCTTGGATTCCCTGCTGTTGAAAAATAAGGAAAACGGTTTGTTGATGCAGGCACGCAGCAAGGGGAGCCCGCGCCGGTTTGTGCTGGGTAGTAAATTACTTGAAGTCCTTCTACAGGTGGCTGTGTTAACACAAGAAGATGGTCATTTTATTACGCGGGAAGTGCGGATAGAGGACTTGATCTCTTTTTTGAGAAAGCGCTATGGAATCTATATAGACCGTCTTCCTAAAGATATTGAATCAGGGGGCAGCATTATGGATCGTCGTGCACTGCGTTTGAATGTTGATGCTTTCAAACGACGTTTGCGAGAAATCGGGTTTTATGAAGATTTATCAGACGCTTATGTTGCACAAAAAGTATCGCCTCGTTATGCGATTGAGAGAAATAACGGAACTGAACAGGGCAGGAGGCCGGCATGAGCAGCACCTTCGATAAACTATCTCGCGCAAAACTGAATGCGGCAATTGCAGATTTATTGTCTCCCAAAATATTAGCAAAATTGGATGATCGGCGTCCTGGTCACTGTATGAGGATTTCAGATTTAAATGACGAGGTTATGGAGTGTTTATGCAAACAGCTTCGCCGGACCCGGCCCGACGGCAATATCTTTATTTTAGGAAATTACGAGCATGAAGGTGAGCCTTATCGGATCACATCTACAAAGCTGGTTGAATTGAGAAATCTTGATGATAAGAGCGAACTACGTCAACCCCTCATGGTTTTTATTCCTGCTTCTCTACGCACTAGTGCGGAAGATTCCTTTGGTGTGGCTACTTTTGAGGATATTCAATTTCCAAAAATCTATGAAGAATTAATGGAATCCTTGCTTGATTGTCTCCCCCCAACATTTATTAGTCATGTTCGTGACATTTTCGCTATTTTGGCTGAAGAACAGTGGCTATTTGCAGATTCTGTTGCCAAGGTGCGATTTCTTCTGACGGCACTGGACAATGGCATTGATGGCGAATCGCTGGGCGCCAGTTTGTATGAATTGACACTCGTTCCGGATTTTAAACTTTTTGCCGATCCTGCAATGGTTAACGGCAAGATTCGACGAAATATCAAAAGTGTCCGTGAACTGATGACTTCGGATAAATCTGTGCGCGGACGTGTTGCAGATCTCGGGCTTAGTGATAAAATAATTGAATCAAGCCTTTTTGTATTTTTCGATAAGTACGACATACAGGAACCGGAAGTTTGGACACAGTATATTGCCACAGATAAGAATTGGTGGGGTATCTCTTTCGATAAATGGACATTTAGAGAAGAGCTATCTCTGGAAAAAATTTCATTGGCCGTTCTAGAAACAGATCTACCCGTGGTGCGTGAAGATGAAACTGATGACCAGCTATCAGGATTGGTTGGCCAGCAGGTTCTGGTGCCCAACGACCGACGAAAAATGAATGTGGTATTTGAGGTTGCCCCTCATCCCAGCAAGGTGAACGGACTGGGGTATTTTACTGTACAGATCATTTCCCAGAGTGATGGTCCTATCGGTAAATCAAAAAAAATCAAAGCATGGACAACTCCTAAACTACAATGCACGGTTAGCCTTTCCAAACTCAACAAGTTTGAGTTCATAGAGGGGTGGCATTTTATTCGAGTTCTTCCTTGGACAGCAGATGGTGATCCTATTCTTTTAGAGGCAAATGAGGATCCTGATATCATCAAGAGATCTTACGAGAGTGAACCATTTTATGTCCTTCCTGATGGCAATATGGAGGAAGAGCCGCCACAAAGGGCTATCCCCACTGAAGAGAGTCTGGAACACGCTCTCTTTCGTCTACAACTTACTGCGTTGGCGGATGAAAGAGATCCTGACGAAATTTTACCGACGGAAGTAACGTGGGCCGAGGGAAAACGATCCCAAAAAACGTTACGACAGGATACTTTACTGGCAAAATTTGGTCGTGAAGGGGCGATACAAATTCATCTGTCAAGAATACTTAAAACTATTGAGCAAAGATTACTGACTGAACCGAGACATCCTGCCGGTTGGCGGATACAGATCAATATGGATGCCGCCGAGCATCTTGCAAGGGTTGGATTAAGTCTTCCAACATCAACTGCGATGGCATCTTTTCTTGCAGCTCGTGAAGAATTGTTTAAAAAAGTAAGAAAGGATGCTCATGAACTTGTCACGCAAGGTCTATCCTTTCGTCATGCCGAAAAAGAATGTTTAACTTATGCTGAAAGTTATCTGGACCTCGTGCGAAGTTTGATGAGACATGCACAGACAACATCTGGTCCAGAACGTCAACAACATCTCCAGTCTTTGCGCAATGTCCTTGCCGTAGATTCCATTTATGTGGTTTTAAAAGATTTTCGCGGCAGACACCGTGAGGCTGTGTTGATTTCACCAACACACCCCCTTCGCGTACTTTGGTTGGTCAGTTGGGTAGCCCTTGGTAAAGACTGGCTCGATAAAATTAAATCAGGAGGGAAAGATTATATCCCATACATCAGATCCGCTCTTTTAAATGGGCTGGTTCCCTCGGCATTTCCGGTAGGCGTTCCTACTGAAGACGGACGAATTTTTACACCAGTGGATAATATAAATACGTTCTGGGCGCTTTATGCACCAACCACGGAAGATAATCCTCGCGGATTGATGGCTGAAATATGCGCAGCACTTGGTCTGCCTGAACCGTCAACAGTAGGGACGGATATATCAGGTAAAGTGATAGCTGATAAAATGGAACGTTATCTTTCACAGCATCCATATGTTCGAGAATTGTCGCTCAATATCTTCAACCCAGGTGCTGGTGCGTTAATAGCGGATGCCCTTTTGTCGCTACAATCAAAAAAAGAATACGCTGACCTACGTTATGATATTCGTTTATTTACCTCAGATCCAGATTCGCCAATCCTTGGGGAGGCCCTTGAGGCTATGGTGCGTCCGGATACCGTTATTCATGAAGTTGCTGACGCTTTTGCGAAATCGACCGGTAGCCATTTGTTTTCAAAGTTAAACCTGGCGAAACATTCCCATGCCGAATTCCATGCAAATATCAAAGACTATCCTGCGCACATTAGTATATTACTGGATGTATTCCCCGCAGAAGAAATTTCCATAGCCGAAAAGACACAAGGAATTCCACCGCTTTACGGACTCATCCAGGATTTTGATACCAATTTTGTTGATGATGATTCGGGGACATTCTGGAATAAGTATCCAATAGTTGGTCATTCGTTAAATGCAGATAGTATGCCTTCCTGTTTTAGCCTGCTTTCATCCTTAAGCCGTTATCTGTGCTTTGCCACCTCTGCTGTTGCAACGTCTGGATCCAGTTTTCAAGCGGTGCCAGTTGTGACGCTTGGACTTGATGTTTCTGAAAGAGAATTAATTTATGAAGTCCATCAGATCAGCGACTGGGTTTTTACAATTGATCGCAATATGGGAATAGAATTCTTCGATCATGGTGGCCGGAAGAATAGACCTGATTATTTGATTGATTATGTTCCGGGCGCCAGCTCTCAGTCTACTCACAATTTGATAATTTCATCGAGGTCAAATGAAGAGCTGGAGGCAATGTTAAAGCCGGTCCTCATTGGACACGGGCTTTCAGTTGATGGCTCGCAAGCGTTTCAGATATTGGCGAATCTGCGTTCCCTTTCCGGTCAAATCGCCTTGAAACTGATTTCTGCGTCAACGCAACAAGCTGAAGCTTTGGGCCTGGCTCTGGCAAGGCTATATTTGGAATATCAGGGTGCATTGAGCAATCAGATTATTATGCCGTTGGATGCTCATATTAACCTATATCGATCCGATAATGAAACAGATGAAATTAGTGACGGTATTAGTCTGCAGCGTACTGATTTGGCTCTATTCGATCTCAACTTGGCTGAAAGAATCATCACCTGTAACCTTGTCGAAGTAAAATGTTATTCACAGGTGGGTGATTTTGCAGCTTTCAATCAGCTTAAGGAACGGATTTCTTCTCAAATCAACCAGAGCGAACGTATTCTTCAAAGGCATTTTGATCCGGCACTTAAAAAACCGGATCGGCCTGATCGATTGCTTAAAAGTCGTGAATTGTCTAGACTCCTTCAATTCTATCTAGATCGCTCCCTGCGATATGGTATTTTTGATGAAATGGCAGCGCAGGAGGCGCGCGGGTTTATAACATCCTTCGAACAAGGGTATTCGCTGCAATTCCGGCGCTGTGCCTTGATTTTTGACTTCGAGAAGCAAGGTACAGAGAAACCTGAAAACGAGATAGGAATTGAATTTCACCGCATTGGTATTGACCTGATTGAATCTTTGCTTGAGAATTGTCGAAAGCCTGTATCCACGGAAATTGAAAAAGAGCTACCGGCACAACTCTTGAGCCAACAGGTTATTCAAAATGTTCCCAAGCTGAAAACAGCGGCGTTTATTGTCCCTGATCGCGAAAGGTCAACGTTTTGGAGCGATGATGAAGTAGAAAAAACAAAAGAATTATCTCCTGACAAGATCTTTTGTCCAGAGGGTGTTTCTAAAATTGCCGAAGCTCAAAAAGAGAGTAATGCTTCCGATCAAAAATCACAGAGATCAGTTGGAGTAGATAAAGAAGAGGTTAACGCAGGTGATGCTAGTGCCTCTATGATAAGTTCCGACTCCGATAATGTTAGACCACAAAAACATGTGATCGAACCAATTAGTCCCAATGAAGTAAATTATGACATTATGCTTGGTATCAATGGAAACTCGCCTCAATACGGTTTGCTGGGACAAGTAGCGGGCAGAAAGATAGCGTTGGATCTGAATCATACCCATACCATCAGTTTATTCGGCGTCCAGGGAGGAGGCAAGAGCTACACGCTTGGAACGGTAATTGAAATGGCATCCATGCCGTTACAAAACATCAACATACTTCCGAGCCCACTTGCTACAGTTATTTTCCATTATAGTCCGACGCAAGATTATTCACCTGAATTTACATCGATGATCCACGAGAATTCTGTGGCTGAAGAAGTTCGCATTTTGAGGGAACAATACAGCGCCAGTCCCGAGGCATTAAGAGATATTTTGATTCTTACTCCTGCAAACAAGGTAGATGAACGTAGAAACGAATACCCGGATATTGAAGTTTATCCCATAGCATTCTCTGCGTCCGAGCTGAAAGCAGCCCATTGGAAATTTCTAATGGGTGCAATTGGCAACCAAAGTATGTATATGCGCCAAATTAATCTAATCATGCGTAGCCTAAGAGATAACCTCACTCTGGACGCATTACGACATGGAATAGATCATTCAAATCTGTCAGATAATTTAAAGGAAATAGCTCAGACCCGTTTGTTGTTCGCGAGCGAGTACATTAATGATAGCCAACGTCTTCACGATTTGATTCATCCTGGCCGTTTGATTATCGTGGACCTGCGGGATGAATATATTGAAAAAGATGAAGCGCTTGGACTTTTCGTGGTAATGTTACAGATATTCTCCGAAGCAACATATCAGGGAAGAACCTTTAACAAGTTGGTTGTGTTCGATGAAGCGCATAAATACATTGAAAACGATGACCTTGTTGCAGGACTTGTCGAAGTGGTTCGCGAAATGCGTCACAAAGGTACCAGCATCATGGTAGCATCACAGGATCCACCGTCCGTGCCAGTCTCCCTGATTGAACTTTCAACACAGATTATTATGCATAAGTTTAATTCTCCGGCTTGGCTTAAGCATATTCAAAAAGCCAATGCGGCCCTCGGAGAGCTGACATCCGATAAAATGAGTCGATTAGGTACAGGCGAGGCTTATGTCTGGTCAAGCAAGGCATCAGATGATACCTTTACTAGGAGCGCTGTCAAGATTAAATGTCGTCCTCGTATTACACAACACGGCGGTAGTACAAAGGTGGCTGTTGTAAATACTAGCATGTAAGCCATATTGTAATAGTGTGAAAATGAAAATAACAGCCTCCAAGGATTTTATTAACAATGAGATACCTCGCCGTAGGCAGCGGTGTATCTCTAGGAACTATCATTCTATTCGCCGCGAACGGCGGGGAGTTCGCCCCGGAGAGATTAAGCAACTGCCGGATAAATTTGTGACAATTGATCTTAATATCTCATATTCGAAAAAGCATAAACTCAAGATCATCAAGGGATTTATTCCAGAGGTAATTGAAGACAAATTGATTCCTGGTTAGTTTTTTACTCCTAAAAAAGGCTGCACCGTTTCCATGCAGCATTGGTGATTAGACATCTATAATTTTTTCTGGTTTTATAGGGAGGCGAACGAAGAAGGCAGATCGGAAGATTTTTCCATCTAGCTCCAAAAGTAACTTGACTTTTTCTGACAGTTTGATATCATGTTTTCAAAGCGGTGAGTTAGACAGGTTACTTGCTCCGCTATATAAATGTGCTAAAGGCCGGTGTGGTTTGATGATGAGCCCGTTGCCTTTTGGCGCGGGCTTTTTGCTTTTTTGACAACTAAATAGAATACGGCGGGATTTACGGTGAATTGCAGCCGCCTTAACAACTGCTAAACAGCCAGCGACACCCCATGGTTTGTTTAAGCCGTGGGGTTTTTTGTTGGCGGAAAGGAAGGCGCCGATTATGGCCATTAAAGTGACATTTTTAACTGTTGTGACACGTATTGAAACTGTTGAAAGGAGGTATCCCGGCGGCATGGCCGCATACGTCAAAGACAATTTAATCGAAAAGCCTTACCGGGACCGAAATATCGCGGGCGTTATATTCATGTCCACCGGCGAGGCGGAGGAGTTCATAGAGAAACTGGTAAAACTCGGCTTTCGTTATAACGAGCTTGCACTTGTTGATCAGTCTATTGGACCATTTTATCTCTGTCCATGGCTTGAAACCCGTATCATACCATTTTATTTCAGTAAGCACGGAGGAAGGGAGTCGAAATGCTGGCTTAAAAGGGAACCACGGAGCACTTCAAGGATTAACAGGAGGACAAAATGAAAGAGAAAGAACCATTCGCAACCGAGCAGAGTGATCAACCGGCTGAATCCGGACAGCAGATGCCGGCCTCAAAGAATGGGGTATTTTTGATGAGGGGACAAGGTCAAAGCATTGAAGAATTCGCGAGGAAATGCGTTCAATCAATGAAAGACGCTGGGCCGATCAAGGGAAAATTAAGGCCAAAGAAGACAGGCACCGGTTCTCCAACAAACTGGCAAAATCTGCCGGACGAGAAAGACCAACAATAAATACAAGGAGACAGTTATGGGGAAATTTAAACGGACAGAGGGCCCGCCCGCATACGGGGAAGGTTATCATAAACGCATGATGGTAATGATCAGAATAGTAGAGCAGGGGCCGGAGGTCATTCACAAAGAGATCGCGGATCTGTGGGCTGAAATCATGCTGCGGACGGACTGCCTTGTGGAGTATGAAATCGCGCAGGTGGAGGATGAGATCCAAAGGAACAAACGCAGAGAGGCTGGAAATGAATGATATGTTGCTGGTCATATTGCAGGAACTGGACAAGGTTCTGGAAATACTGATTGGGATTTTGAATTAATAAATTAAACACGACATTGCAACCTGTACCCGTTTGTTAAAACAGATTGCCTGTTCTAACCAAAGGAGGTAAAAAATGGAATACAAAGATAAGAAAAGGCTGGAAAAATTGGAAAGGGACTATCCCGGTATCACAAGTAACATACGTCATTTTGAAGATGCAGAGCTTCCTTCATGCGCACATTGCGGATCTGGCGACACAGCCAGCGTCCAGATCGGCATCATTGGGCGAACGATAGCGATTGCGGGCATGACCAAGAAGTTTCACCTGATTGCGAATGGACCACGCCCTGGCACTTACTATTGCCGTAAATGTAAGAAATATTATAATTGAAAAGGAGGACACGATGAATAAAGATCAAATCACATATTTTGAAGTTGATCGGGACGGACGCATCTTATACCCAGATTTTGCAGAAATCGAAACGAGGGCTGATGCATATAATTGTTCACTTGAATATGATGTTGCCACTCCTGAAAGGCTGATATCATTTGCAAAAGATTGTCTTCCTTTGCAATGGGAGATCGGAAGCCATTATACAGAATACAGAGAAGATCCCGCATGCCCGGATCGTCTAAAAATCATGCCAGAAGAGCCCGAGGACGGATGGATCAATTGGGTGCTGGGGATAGATAAGAAAACATTCTCCACTTTACGTAAGAGAATCAAGATATGGATGTCGGAAGAACCCGATTTGCGCTTTGAGGAAGATTATATTGATTATAGAAATTTTAATGACGGGGCAGTTTTTAATTTCTTTGAGGGTGAGCCAGGAGACGTGTTGGATGCTCTTGAAGTCGAAATTATTGATGGTCCTTACCCCGGTAATAACTATCGAGGCGCAAAACTTCGCCGCCCCATAGAGGAAGCCAAT
>Ga0116161_1000920_pt1 | contig 32207 bp, 27 predicted proteins | sample AD_JPNAS3_MetaG_FD_89877 | JGI IMG/M metagenome (GOLD analysis project Ga0116161, IMG submission 89877) | Active sludge microbial communities of municipal wastewater-treating anaerobic digesters from Japan - AD_JPNAS3_MetaG | ecosystem: Engineered > Bioreactor > Anaerobic > Digestate | place... | reverse complement strand
GTCCGGAGGTCTTCCGCCCCCTGTGGCTCAAAACCATCGAGACACGACGCGCATGCAGACACACGATACTCCGTTAACTATCCGCCCCGCGACGCCCGCGGACATGGCGGCTATTGGTCGCCTGGGGGCACTGCTCGTCCGGTTACACCACGACTTCGATCCGCAGCGCTTCCTGGCCGCCACACCCGGCACTGAGCGCTCCTACGCAGCATTCCTCGGGGGACAACTCAAGGTGCCGGACGTCATCATCCTGGTCGCCGCGCGCGGTGGCGACGTGCTCGGTTACACATATGCGGCCATCGAGGGAATCGACTACCTGACGCTGCGCGGGCCGGCGGGATTGCTGCACGATCTTGTGGTGGACCCCGCCCACCGTAGGCAGGGCCTCGGGCGGATGCTGCTGGACGCCACACTCGTGGCGATCAAGGAGCGTGGTGCACCCCGAGTTGTGCTCTCAACGGCCGCACAGAACGCTTCCGCACAGCGCCTGTTCGAGTATGCTGGATTCCGGCCGACAATGGTCGAAATGACGCGCGAGCTGACCGACGACGTCTGAGGCGGGGTTGCACTGTATTAAATTTCAAGGTTGGTTCCGCACACTCATGCATTCAGACTTACAGTTCGCAAAATGGCCTCTCGGCAAAAATCGGCCAGACACCAAACAGCGCATCCACGAACTGCGCTCGCATCGAGAATACGCAACACATTGAAATCCCTAAACTTGCCTTTCGGACGCGATTCAGACTTCGTCCGAAATAATCGGAGAATCCGGGGCCGGAGAGAGAATAAAAGGGCGGAGAAAGCGGAGAATTGGGCAGGTGGAGAAGGGGTCCGGCTTGATGTGGAAAGCGCGCAAACCCTTTAAAAACAGGCGCATATGAGAAACTCGACTCCCCGGAGAATGACTCCGGAGAGACGGGTTGGCGAATTCTAATGGTGGAGGCGGCGGGAATCGAACCCGCGTCCGAAGTGTCTGCCAATAAAGCGTCTACAGGCTTAGTCGTCGCTCAGATCTCGCCTGGCGGGCAGGTGGACGACCGACCAACCAGCCAGGCCAGCTCGATTGATCTTGCCGGGCGGCCCTCGAGCAGCGGGTCACGCGGCCAGTCCGCTGGGTGACGCCCATTCCGAAGCCACGGACAAGCCTCGGATGGACGGGTCGCCTAGATTAGGCGGCCAGGGCGAGTTCAGGTTCGCCAGTTATTGTTAGCTGTCAAGTCTGATTAACGAGGGGACTCAACGAACCTCGACCTGCAACTCTATCCTCAGTCCACTCCGTCGAAACCTTAACGCCCCCACAATGGCGTTCGTTTCCTGTTGTCGAAGAACGGGCGGCGGGGCCGAAACGCGGGCGCCCCGCCACCACGATGGAGAGTATAGCACGGAGGCGGCGAAAAGGGAAGGGGGCGCGCGGACGGCGACAGGCGGGAAGAAGGACACGGGAGGGGAGCTGGATCACGAAAGGCGCGAAAGGCACAAAAGGCACAAAAGAGTGAAAACCCAAGTTGCTTCCCCGCCAAGTGAGGATTGACTTTCGAGAGCCGAGGACGAGAGCCGGGAGCCGAATCATTGAGCAGGGACGCGCGAGGACGGGGGACGGGCGCCTGCGGACGGTAAGTTTCCTCGCGAGTCGCCGGCGGGATCTGCTACAACAGGCTTGGGAATTGGTTCGGGCCGGAATCGGCGACGGGTGCTTGGAATGCCGCCGGGCGGACGCTTTCCGCCGCCCCCCGCCGACCGGTCGCCGCCGCCCGTTCCCGGTTCACCCCGCGTTCTCCAACCGGCCGCGCGCCCGCCGCGCCGCCGCCCCGCGCAGGAGTCTGCTCCGCCGTGCCCAGCCCCCGCCTGCTGATCGCCGAGGATGAAGAGCGCCTGCGCCGTCTGCTGGGCATGTTGATGGCCAACGCCGGTTACAAGCTGACGATGGTCGCCGACGGCCAGGAGGCGCGCGAGCAGTTGGATGCGCACGATTTCGACCTGATCATCACCGACATCAAGATGCCGCGCATGGACGGGATGCAGTTGCTGGCCTACGTGCGCGAGCACAAGCCGGATATCCCGGTGGTCGTGATCACGGCCTACGGCTCGATCGAATCGGCCGTCGAGGCGATGCAGGCGGGCGCGAGCGATTACCTGACCAAGCCGTTCGAGGAGGAAAAGCTCAAGCTGGCGGTCGAACGCGGGCTGCGCATCCGCAAGATCCTGGCCGAGAACCGCCAATTGCGCCGCGAGGTGGACAGCCGCTGGGGGCTGGACCAGATCATCGCCCACTCGCCGGCGATGCGGGAAGCGATCGCGATGGCGCGCCAGGTCGCCCAGAGCAACGCCAATGTGATCGTGTACGGCGAAAGCGGGACGGGCAAGGAACTGATCACGCGGGGGATTCACAACGCCGGTCCGCGGGCCAGCGGGCCGTTCGTCGCGATCAATTGCGCGGCCATTCCCGACAACCTGCTCGAAAGCGAGCTGTTCGGCCACGAGAAGGGGTCGTTCACCGGGGCGATCGAACGCAAGCCGGGCAAGTTCGAGCTGGCCGCGGGCGGCACATTGTTCCTCGACGAGATCGGCGACCTGTCGCTGCACGTCCAGGCCAAGGTCCTGCGCGCGATCGAGAACCGCGAAATTCAGCGGGTCGGCGGTACCGAGGTCCTCGAGGTGGACGTGCGGTTCATTGCCGCCACGAACAAGGACCTGCAGGCCGAGGCGGCGGCGGGCCGGTTCCGCGAGGACCTGTTCTTCCGGCTCAACGTCTTCCCGATCTATCTGGCGCCGCTGCGCAACCGCCGCGAGGACATCCTGCCGCTGGTCAACCTGTTCCTCAATCGGTTCTGCGCGCAGATGGGCAAGCGCGTGCCGCGGATCCCGCCCGAGACGCGCGATCGCCTGCTGGCCGACCCCTGGGAAGGCAACGTGCGCGAGCTGCAGAACACGATCGAGCGGGCGGTGATCCTGCTGCAGGGCGACGTGCTGGCGCCCGAGCTGATCCGCAAGATCAGCGGGCCGAGCTTGCGCGGGGCGGAGACCGCCTCGACGCGGTTTGAATTGCCGCCCGAGGGATTCTCGCTGGAGGAGCACGAGCAGGAGCTGATTCGCCAGGCGCTGCAGCGCAGCCGGTTCAAGAAGGCGGCCGCCGCGCGGCTGCTGGGCCTGTCGCGCGCCACGCTGCGCTACCGGATGGAGAAATACGGGATTCCCGACAAACCGGCGCCGCCGGGCTGAGGGCTCGTTTCTGGCGCGCCGGGGCGACTCAATCCGTCGGCAGTTCCTTGATGTCCTCGCCGACTTCCTCGCCGATGCGCAACCGTTCCTCGATGACCGGCTGATTCGGCTCCAGGTTGGACGGCTCCTCGCCCGGCATGTCGATCAGGCCCGCTTCCTCCAGCCAGAGGCCGTTGTCCTTGACGTTGTCGGCCGTGAAGAACCGCGAGGGCAGCACGATCTCCTTGGGCGCCTCCTTGCCGAGCAGGATCTCGACGGCCGTGGCGACCGCTTCCCGGCCGCCGGTGGGATACTCGAAGCTGGCGTCGAGAATCCCTTCCTCGACATAGCGTTTGCCTTCGTGGGGCAGGGCATCGATGCCGACAAAGATCATCTCGTCGGCGCGTCCGGCCGCACGCGCGGCCAGGTAGGCGCCATGCGCCGCCGGGTCGTTATGGCCGTAGACCACATCGATATCGGGAAAGCGCGCCAGGGCCGACTCCATTTCCTGGCGGGCTTTCGGCTCGAGCCATTCCATGTCGGCCTCAAAGATGACCTTCAGATCGGTCCCCTCAATCCCCTTCAGGAAGCCGCTGTGGCGGTCCTGGCCGGGGGTGCTGGTCATCAGGCCCTTCAGTTCGACGATGTTGCCCGTGCCGCCGGTCTGGCGGGCGATCCAGCGCCCGACCGCTTGCCCGATCAGCTTGTTGTCGGCGCCGATGAACGTCGTGTACTGATCGCCCATGATGCGCCGGTCGAGCACGATCACCGGAATGCCGGCCTGGTAGGCGCGGGCCACCGGTTCAGTCAGCGGAACGGCTTCCTTGGGGCTGACGAGCAGCACATCGACCCCCTGATTGACGAACTCCTCGATGTGCTGGCGCTGGACCAGCGTGTCGTTCTGGGCGTCCTTGAAGATCGCCCGGACCTCGGGATGGGCGGCCGCCGCGTCGGCGATATCCTTGTTCATCTGCGCGCGCCAGGGCTCGGCCAGGTTGCACTGGCTCATGCCGATGATCCAGGGATCCTCCGGGGTGCCGGAACCGGCGCGCGCCGGCGCCGCTCCCCCGATGCAGAGACCGACCAGGAGCGCCAGCAGAATTGCGGATCGAAATGACTTCATGGCTTTACACCTCGCGTTAACCGGATGAGCCGGCGCGCCGCTCCGAGGCCAGCGCCGGCATGGGACGGACCATTTGTTAGCAGGTTCCGTGCGCGCGGCGAATCCCCCTCCCCGGGCGATTCTCCCCCGACCAGCAGGGCTATTTTCGGGTGCGGGCGGCGGATTTGCAAGGCTTCGCATGGCATCGGATCCAAAGCGGTGCCGACGCGTTGCGCGGCAACGCTCGGGCACCGCACTCCACGAAAGCTGCCTTGCCCCCGTTCCATGCCCCAGATCAAGCGCTCGCGTGGCGGACGGTGTTCTTCCCGGCGGCCGTGGGTGCGGCCCTTCCGCGAAAAAACGCCGGCGCGGGGTGATTGTGAGGCTGAAACGGGCGGGAATTGCGGATATGATGGGGGTTCATTGCGCGCGCCCAGGGGCGCCAGACGGCGCGCGCCCGCCCCTTGATTCGGGACGAAAGGCGAGTTCCCCCCACCCCATGGCCCGGTTGGACTGGCTCCAGCGACTGCGTCCGCGGCGATTTCCGCGCCGGTCGCACGCGCGCTTCAATCGAATCGCGCGCCGCTGGCTCTTTGCCGGTCTTTCCGGTCTGCTCGCACTGTATCTGTCGACGCTGCTGTTCGACATGGAGCCCTTCCTGATCCGGACGGAACTGGGCCTGTTCCAATGGCTGGACGGGCATCTGGGGAAAGACAGCGTCCTGGATTGGACAGTGCTGGTTGGCGCGAGCCGGTTCTGGGTTTATACGTCGCTCGCCGTGGTGCTGTTTGCGGCGTTGGCGCAGGGGTGGGCCATGCGCCGGCGCGACTATGGCCAGGTGTTCGGGCTCATTTTCTTCGCCGCCGTAGTAACGATTCTCGCGGAGGAGGTGGGCGACTTCGTCAGCGACCACATCAACCGCGACTTGCCGTGGGACAGCGGCGCGCTGGAAACGATCCGCGATCGCTACGACGCCGACTTTCTGGACATCCCCTCCACCGGCGGCATCGTCGACGAGAATATGGTGGGCTGGGGGGTGATGATCCTGCTGTTGTCGCTGCGGCTGCCCCGGCCGGCGTGGATCGCCCTGGCGCTGGGCTTGGTGCATGCGGGCGCGCGGCTCACCGTGGGGGCGCAGTGGCTGTTCGACGAGGTGAATTCCGCCTTGCTGAGCCTGACGCTGGCGGGGGGCGCGCTGCTGGGCCTGGGGCGCGCGCTGCGCTGGTGCGAACGCAATGCCTCCGAGCAGATCATCCTGTTGACCGGATTTCATCTGGCGCCGCCCGAGGCGGGCCACGCCGCCGTCCGGGCGGAATTGACGCACAACGTGGCCGAGGCCCGGCGGCTCCACCGCCTGCGCCGCCATCGGTTCTGGGAGAACCTGACGCGGCGATCGGTCTTGCCGGTGCTCAACGCGACGGGGCGGCCGGCCACGCTGGCGGCCCAACCGCCCGGCCGCACGATTCCGGGGTTCCGGCCCAGCCCGCACGTCCGCTTTCTGGCGCTGGAGGGGGGCGAGCTGTTCGTGATCCGGGCAATGCGCCGCTGGGGCGGGTGGCTGGCGCCGTCGGCCAAATTCCGCCGCTACGTGCAGAGCGCCCGGTGTCACCTGTATCTGGAGCGGCTCGGGTTGCCCGTGCCGCGGATGTTCTGGGTGCGCGAGACGCTGACGACGCTCGGGCTGCGCAATCTGTATTTCCTGGTCGAGGAGTTCATCGATGGTCGGCCGGTGGATCGCGACAGTCAGGCCGAGTTGCGCGCGGCCGTCGGGCTGCTGGTCCGGCTTCATGGGTTTGAGTCGGAGACGTGGGGCCCGGTGGCGCAGGCAGCCCCGCAACCGCGGTCGCACTATCTGCTGCGCGCGCTCCGCCCGGATCTGCTCTATTACCTGCGTCGGATCGAGAAATGGGCCGACGTCCGCTTTGATCACGACGACCTGGAGCGGCTGTGGAAGCTGGAGGAGGCGGCGGCGCTGGCCGTGTTGCTGCGCCGGCGCCGCCCGTTCCGGCTGATCCACGGCGACGTGCATTACCGGAACTTCCTTTACGGCCCCGCGCGGGGCGAAGTGCACCTGATCGATTTCACGACGGTGGCCTACGACTTGCACGGGTGGGAAATCCTGAAGATGGCGGCGGCGTTCGGGCGGCGCGAGGCGCCGGCGGCGGCACGGCTCTGGCGGGAATACTTCGAACTGGCCAGCGAAGAACGTTGGGGCGAGTTTCTGCACGAGGCGCCGCTGGCGCTCTTCCGCCACGGCCTGCGCGAGATGGCTCACCAGCGCGTCGCGCCGCCGCGCGCCCCGGCCGCCCTGCGCAAGGCATCGATCCTGGAGTGGCTCGCGGGTCTGCTGGCGCCGGCGCCCGAACTGTGGGGGGCGCGCGCGGCGGAGACCGACTGGGAGGCGCTGCTCGAGCGCATGCGGCCCGACCTGTGCGTCGCGGCCGGAGTCCAACCGCCCGCCGATTCGTCGGTGCTCCCGTAACGGCAACGGCCGGCGCTCAGCGCCGGGGGATTGCCTCCGCGCTTCCAATACCGATTCCGGTTTCGATTCCGATAACGATACCGATGCCATCGGTTGGCGTTGCCGATGGTAAGTTGTTCACGAAATCAGCGCGCGACGGCCGCCGCCGGACGCCTCGCTCACGCTATCCCGCCTGCTTTCAGCGCTCCGGGACAACCCTGAAAACGGCCCGCCGATTGGGAACAGCTCTTGCCTCAAGGGTGGGGCAACAGAGTCAAGGATTACCCCGAAGGAGCCGTCACCATGCATCCCGAAAATCGCCCCCCCGTTCGAACCATCGCGCGCGAAGCCCGCGGCAACGACCCGCGGATCGTCCTCTTCATCGCCCTGTTTCTCGCCCTGTTCACCATGCTGGTGGTGGTGGGTCAGGCCCAGCAGGCGGAACCGCCGAGCGACGCGGCCATCCAACGCACCACGACGATTGAGCAGACGACAATTACCCGGCGAGACGGCGCGCCCCCGCTCGAACTGAGCGACCTGGGGATGAAGCTGGCGATCGAACGCGAGCTGGCCCGCGCGCCGGGGATCAATACCGCGACGCTCGACATCGACGTCAGCGACGGGATCGCCACGATCACCGGCTCGGCGCCGAACGTCATCGTGCGCGACCGCGTGGAGCGGATCGCCGCGACCGTGCGCGGCGTGACCGCCGTGGTGAACCACCTGACGATCGAGTCGGCCGATGTGGCCGACCCGGTCATCCTGGCAAACCTCCAGCGCGCGCTGGGCGCCGACCCGGCCCTCGATCCGGGATTACTCCAGATTTCGATCGACTCGGGGATTGTCACGCTGAGCGGATCGGTCGATAGCTGGCGGGAACGCTGGCTCGCCGAGGAGGCCGCCAAGAACGTCTACGGCGTCCGGGGGGTCGTTAATCAGATTCAACTCGAATACCCCGAGGGGACCGCCGGGCGCGCCGATGACGAGATCCAGCAACAGATTATCGATCGCATCAACGGCAGCGCGCTGATCGACGCCGGCCTGGTCGCCGTGGGCGTGCGCGATGGGCAGGTGTCGCTGTCGGGAATCGTCCCCAGTCTGGCCGATAAAGTGACGGCGATGCGGCTGGCGTGGGTCAGCGGCGTGACCAGCGTGACGGCCGACGAGTTGAAAGTCGACTGGGAGCTGTACCGGACGCAGTACACGCCGCCGGCCGCGCCGAGCGACGCGCCGGTGCGTTCGGATTCGGTGCGCGAGCAGGCCCGCGATGCCCTGATGCTGAACCCGTACGTGGAGCAGGAGAACGTCGAGGTGGTGATTAATAACGGCGTCGCGACGCTCTCGGGAACGGTGCGGTCGCTGACCGCAAAGCGCGAAGCGGCCGAAGCGGTGCGCCATGTGGGCGGCATCTTCGAGGTCCGAAACAACCTGATGATCGACCCCGGAATCGAGGCAACCGATGCGGCGATCGCCCAGAGCGTGAGCGACGCGCTGCGCGTGGACCCGGTCGTGGAACACGTCGAGGTGGATGTGGCGGTCGACCAGGGGATCGTCACACTGCGCGGCCAGGTCGATGACGCGTTCGAACGCGCCCGCGCTGAGGAGGTTGCCGGCCGGATCGCCGGCGCCGTGGCGGTGGCGAATGAGCTGACGATCGCCCAGCCGGAAGCGGTCGCCACGCCGAGCGCCGCGCGGAGCGATGCCCAGATCGCGGCTGATATTGAAAGCGAGCTGTTCTGGAGCGCGCTGGTCGACCCGAGCGACGTGCAGGTTCAGGTCCAGGACGGCGTGGCGACGTTGCGCGGCCGGGTCGACGACAGCCGTGAATACGGCGCCGCGATTCGCAATGCGTTTGAGGGCGGCGCCCGCAGCGTCGTCAGTGAGTTGACGACGACCAACGGGCCGGTCGGCCCGGCCACCCACGGCGAGCCGATCGTCTATGATTCGCCGTTGATGAGTGAGTTCCGCTGATTAACTGGAATCGGGATCGGTATCGCCATCGCAAGCGAACCAAGAGCCGAATTCTTGAGTCATGTCAGTGCCGGTCCTGCTCTTTCAGCCGCGATTCGGCCCAGTCGGCCTTGCGGGCGAGATAGAGCAGTTTCCTGGGGAGCGTGGCGTAGCGCAGATCGCGCAGCGACCGGCGCAGTCGCATGATCAGCATCCGCCGCTCGCGATGCTGGATGACGGCAAAGGCGCCGCGCGAGAGCGAGGCGTTGGCCTCCAGCGCCCACTGATACGTGTCGGGGTCGGCTTCGCCGCAGAGCGAATAGAACATCGCGACGGGCTGACCGGAACTGTCGGCGCGGGCGGCGTCGAGGAAGATTCGCTGCCGGCGGGCGTCGCCGACGGGCAGGACGCAGGCGGCGCCGGCTTCACGCCGCTCGAACGGGCCGCCCTGTTCGGCCGTCCACTGCTCCAGCCAGCGGATCAGGTCTTCGGCGTCGCGCGGTCCGTCGTCGCGCGCATCGCGCGGCGGCGCGGCGGCCGGCCCGGTCGCGGCGACCGGCGTTGCGCCCGTTTCGTCGACGACATCGCGGCTGAGCGCCGCGTCAAGCGTCGCCGCCAGTTCCTCCACGTCCGAATCGAGATCGCGGCGGATCTGCGTCAGGTATTGCTCGCCCCAGTGCTTGACGTCGGGGTCGCTGTCGCGGGCGGCGCGGCGCAGTTGCAGCAGCGCCTGGCGGGCGGTCAGGTGCAGCAGGTCGCAGGCGTCGCGCCGCTCGGTCCAGTACGCGGCGCGCGTCAGATGGGCCACGACCTCGCGCAGCCCGCTCCACAACGATTGAGCGCCGGGGGCAGCCATGAGACGGTTCCCTTTCTCGGACCCCTCCCGTCCGCCGGGACTGCATGGCGCGGGCGGCGGCGTCGCGCGGCTCAGCCGGTCATATCCTCGTCGGCCATTTCGGGCTCGTCATCCACGTTCGGATCGAACAGCGCCGACACCGAGAGATAGTTGTGAATCCGGTGAATTGCCTCGGCGATCAGGGGAGCGATATTGACCACTTTCAACTTGGCGAGCGTCTGGTCGTTGCGCTGGGGGATCGAATTGGTCACGACGATGCGCTCGAGCGGCGCCTCCTGCAGGCGCTGGCGCGCCGGCCCCGACAGGACCGGGTGCGTCGCGCAGGCCGAAACCGACAGCGCCCCCGCCTCGCGCAGCGCATGCGCCGCCTGGCAGACGCTGCCGGCCGTGTCGATCATGTCGTCGACCAGCAGGCAGTGGCGTCCCTTGACTTCGCCGATGATGTTCATCACCTCGCAGACGTTGGCCGCCGGCCGCCGCTTGTCGATGATCGCGAGCGAGGCATTGAGCCGCTGGGCATAACTCCGGCACATCTTGACGTTGCCCACGTCGGGCGAGACGACCACCAGATCGCGCGCCCACTCCTGGCGCTGCAGAAACTTGGTGATGACGGGGCCGGCGTAGAGATGATCGACGACGATGTCGAAGAACCCCTGGATCTGCGCCGTGTGGAGGTCCAGGCAGATCACGCGGTCGACGCCGGCGGTGGCGATCAGGTTGGCCACCAGTTTGGCCGAGAGCGCCACGCGCCCCTGATCCTTGCGGTCCTGCCGCGCGTAGCCGAAGTAGGGCATGATGACATTGATGCGGGCGGCCGAGGCGCGCCGCATCGCGTCGACCGTCAGCAGCAGCTCAATCAGGTTCTCATTGGTCGGCGGGCAGGTGGGCTGAATCAGGTAGCAGTCGGCGCCGCGGACGTTCTCGCAGATCTTGACGCCGGTCTCGCCGTCGGAGAAGCGCGTCACCTCGAGCTGGCCCTCGTGGAGCCCCAGCCGCTTGCAGACTTCGCGCGAGAGATGCTTGCCGGCCGAGCCGCCAAAGACCAGGGGTCCGGAATACGTGGGGTGAATGCGGGCCATCGGAAACTCCACCTCGGTTGCGCACCGGGTCAAAAGCCCAAGCTACCAGCCGGCCGGCCATTAATCCAGCGGAAGTGCCCGGGGGCGTCGAGGGCGCCGCGCCCCGCCCGGGGGATTGCAAGGCGGGCCCGATTGTGCCAAGGTTCTGCTGGGGACCCGGTTGGGTCGTTTCATCACCAGGCCCTTCGCTCGGCGCGAGCGTGAACGTATCGGGCGCGCCCGACCCGCCAACGCGCCCATCGCCCCGCCTGACCGGTCCACCCCCGTTGGAAGTCCACGATCGGGAATGCGTCGCCGCAGGCCGAGATGATGTCTGAACCGCAGGGCGAACGCGCCCAGGCTTATCCCCCGTTGAAGATCCGCGTGCTGGGATCGGGCACGTCGATGGGCGTGCCGGTCGTCGGCTGCCGCTGCGCGGTGTGCACCTCGAGCGATCCGCGCAACAAGCGGATGCGCTCGAGCATCTCGGTGCAGGCCGGCGACACGTGGATCCTGATCGATTGCTCGATCGATTTCCGGATGCAGTTGCTGACCTGGCCGATGCCGCGCATCGATGCGCTGCTGGTGACGCACACGCATTCGGATCACATCAACGGCATCGACGATCTGCGCTGCTACAATTACCTGCAGCGGGGCCCGATCCCGCTCTACTCGACCGAGTATTTCCTCAACGATCTGCGCGTCCGGTTCCCCTACTGTTTCAACCCGCTGCAGCGCGGCGGGGGGGTGCCGGAGGTCGACCTGATCGGGGTGGAGCCGGGGCGGCCGTTCGATTGCGGCGGGGTGCGCATCCTGCCGCTGGCGATCATGCACGGCCGGCTGTCGATCCTCGGTTTCCGATTCGGCCCGTTCGCCTACATGACCGATTGCAGCGCGATCCCCGAGGAGACGCTGGCGAAGCTGGCCGGCGTGCGCGTCGTGATCCTGTCGGCGCTGCGCCACACGCCGCACCCGACGCATTTCACGGTGGAGCAGGCGGTCGAAGCGGCGCGGCTGATCGGCGTCGAGCAGGCGTATTTTACTCACATCGCCGATGAACTGGATCACGAGGCGACCAATCGCAAACTGCCGCCGTGGGCCCGGTTGGCCTATGACGGTCAACTGATCGAGCTGGCCGCGACGGGCGGCGCCTGATGGGTCGGCGGCGTCGCAAGCCGGCGGCGGGTCAGGCGGGACGCCGCGCGGCGCCAGCGGCCGCCGCGGCCGCACCGGGGGTTGAGCCGCGCCCGTCGCGGCGCGATCTCCCCTGGCGCAATGCGGCGCGCGACCCGTGGCTCTGGGGCCTGCTGGCGCTGGCCGCGCTGCTGCGCCTTCCGTCGCTCGGCGTGCCCAGCCTGTGGTTTGACGAAATCCGCACGCTCTACATGGCGCGCGACAGCATCCTCAACGTCCAGAGTCACTTCGGCTTCTGGTGGGTGACGCTGGCGTTCCTGCAGTTGCCGCTCAGCACGGATATCGCGTTGCGGCTGTTCCCGGCGCTGTGCGGCGTGGCGGGCGTGCCGGTCAGCTATCTGATCGGCTACGCGCTGCGGGGCCACCGGGTGGCCCGCTGGTGCGCGGCGATCGTCGCGCTCAGCGTGTTTCATCTGTTCTACAGCCAGGAGGCGCGCTTCTACGCGCCGATGTATCTGCTGACGGCGCTCTCCTGGCTGTTCACGATCCGGCTGTTCGCGCGGAGCGCACCGGCCTGGTTTTTCGCCGCCGCCGCCTGCGACGTGGCGGCCTACACGATGCACCCGACGCAGACGGTTTACCTGGGGCTGCACCTGGCCTACGTGATCGGGGCGCTGGCGCTGACGCGGCCGGGGCACGCGATCACGCGGGAGTATTTCATGCCCGTCCGCGCGCGGAGCGAGGGCGGGGGGATCAACGCCGCCTCGACGATCCGGCTGGTTGTCGCCGCCGCGACGGTGATCGGCAGCGCCTGGTATGCGCGGCGGTTTCTGAGCCGCATCACGCAGATCAACTTCGATCCGGAGTATCTGATCGGCGGGCTGACGCCGCGTCTCGTGGGGCGGCACGTGCAGGCGTTCGGCGGGCAGTTTCAGCTCTGGGATCTGCCCGGCGGGCTCTACGCCTGGCTCTATCTGGCGATGCTGCTCGTGGGGCTGTGCGTGGCCTGGCGCCGCTGGCGTCGCGATTGCGTCTTCGCCGTGATGCTGACGGGCGGCACGTTCGTCGCCAGCCGCGGCTACGAGGTTTCGATCGACTACGCCGTCAAGTATGTGATGTTCCTGATGCCGTTCTGGGCGGCGCTGGCGGCGCAGGGCTTCGCCTGGACCGCGCGCGTCGGCGGCGACCGGCTCGCGGCCCGGCTGCCCCGCCTCGCGGCCCGCGCCCGGCTGGCGCCGACCTGCGCGCTCGTGCTGATCATGGCGGTCGCCTCGGCCTTTGCCTGCTTCGGCTACTACAGCCGGGGGAAGATTCGGGAGAAGGCGGCCGTCCGGTGGCTCAGGGACCGCTTGCAGCCGGCGGACGAGGTGATGGTCTATGGCCACAGCGCGCTGCCGATCAATTTTTACTGGCGCAAATTTGGCCTTCCCGCCGACCAGTATCACGCGCTGTGGTGGGAACCCAACGAACTGGGCGGCAATCTGTTCGGGTCGATGGAGGCGCTGCGCCGGCCGGGTGGGAAGGTCTATTTCATCGATTCGTGGGACAAGGACGACCCGCCGCGGATGGCCGAACTGCTGGCGCAGCGGGGGCGAATGCTGCGCGAGTGGCCGTCGTTCATGGGTCAGCCGGTCCGGGTCTATGAGATTGTGCCGCGCGCCGCCCCGGCGGGCTGGCCGGTTCAGCTCGACCCGCTGGGGCCGCGGATCACCCGCAATCCCTCGCGGCCGTACCAAGGAGAGGTCGCCGGTCAGGAGGCGCTGATTCTGCGCGACAACAGCACGGTGCTCTACGACTTCACGCTGGCCGAGGGCGGGCCCTGCCACCTCCAGCTCCAGGCCAACGCCGGGCCGGTTCAGGTCCGCATCATCGAAGTACTGGTCGACGGTCGGCTGCAGGGGATGGTGTCGTTTCTCGCGCAAGAGCCCGCCTGGCTGACGCGCCATGTCGACCTGGGCGAGCTGGGGCCGGGCGAGCATGTCCTCACGCTGCGCTATCTGTCGCGCAGCGGTCGGCTGGAGCTGGAGGGGGCCACGGTGGAAGGGGTCGCGCTGCGGAGCCTCTCGATTCATCCCGGCCCTCCGCCCGTTGGGGATAGCGACCTGGTCCGGCTGGATTTCATGGACGCGAACTACCCGAGTCTGGCGCTGCGCGCCGATGACGGGACGACCGGAGACTTAAACCCGGATTGGCAGCCCTTGAATCTGCCCGATTGGGAACTGGTGCGCGTTCCGGCGGTCGATGCGCCGACGACCGACGGCCTGACCGATGCCGTTCTCATCACCATGCCGCCCGAATTCGACGGGTTCGCCCGGCTGTTGTTCGACCGCGCCTTCCCGCTCACGGAGCAGCGCGTGGCGTATTTTGCCTTCGATGTCCGCACCGAGCGGTTGTACAACCACTCGATCAACGTGGGCTTCCTCTTTCTGGATGAATCGAACGAACCGGTACTGCAACATATGGCCTATTCGCACGGGCTCTTTGACGACATGAACTGCACCGGCTATCTGGGCGAGGAATGGACGGAGGGTTGGGTGCCGATGGCGGCGATCGATTTCGCCCCGGCCGGCGCCATGTGGTTCTCGCCGTTCATTGTGCTGTACGACAACCCGGTCCGGCCCAGCCGCCACAGCGGACGGGTGTGGATCAAGGATCCCCGCCTGCAGCCAATCGACACCGCCCCGCCCGTGCGCGCCGCGGCGCCATGACCGCGTTTTTGCTCACGTTCGGCGGATTCACGTTCGCCATGCTGGCGGCGTTTCTGGTGGCGCGCGGCGTGACCGGCTGGGCGCGCGCGCTGGCGTTGCGGTGCGGCGTCATCAGCCACGTCGATCACCGCAGCTCGCACACGCGGCCGACGCCGCGGCTGGGCGGCCTGGGCCTGGCCGCCGGCTTCGCTCTGCCGGCGCTCGGCTTTCTGCTCTTGCTCTGGTTCATTCCGCACCGGGGCGCGGCGATGGGCTATCACCCCGCGCCACTGCTGTGGGTTGGGCTGGGCTGGCTGCTGATGCTGGCGGTGGGGCTGGTCGACGACGCGCGCAACCTGCCGCCGCTGGTCAAACTGGCGCTGACGGCCCTGGCCGCGTTGGCCCCGGTCGCGGGCGGGGGCGTCAGCTTCACGTTTGCCCAGGGGTTTTTCTTCAGCACGGCGGCCTGGTCGGTCGCTCTGGCGCTCCTCAGCGCTGGCTGGATCCTGTTTTTCACCCACGGCTTCAACTTCATGGATGGGATGGACGGCTTCGCGGCGAATTTCGCGCGCGTGGCGGCGCTGGGAATCTTCGGCGTCGCGTTCGTCCCCTGCCTGCTGTCGGGCAACATGAACCTGCTGCGCGCCGAGGCGTATCTGCTGCCGATCCTGGCGATGGCCTGCTGGGGCTTTCTGCATTGGAACCGCCCGCCGGCCCGCGTCTTCATGGGCGACGGCGGCAGCCTCTCGACCGGCTACCTGCTGGCGACATGGACCGTGATGGGGCATCGCGGGATGCTGGGGTTTCCCGTCCCGCTGCCGCTGGCGCTGGCGATCCTGATGCCGTTTCTGTTCGATGTGCTGCTGACGCTGGCGCGCCGGCTGCATCGGGGCGAGAACCTGCTGCGGGCCCACCGCGAGCACCTGTATCAGCGCCTGCTGCGGACCGGCCTGGGCCACGGCGAGGTGTTGCGGCTGAACCTGCCGCGGTTCGTCGGCTGCGCCGCGCCGGCCGTGCTGACGGCCAGCCTGGCGGCCGTCCTCAACTCGGGGTGGGTGCGCGGGCGGTTCGGCGAGGGGCCGATCGCGCGGATCCATGCGCCATTCGTGCTGCCGGCGCTGCACCTGCTGGCGCTGGGCGCCGCCCTGCTGATCATGGTGCAATACTGGTGCATGGTGCGGCGGCGGGAGGCGCGCTCCGGGGCGGAGGAGGCCGCCGGCGGATGACGAAAAAAAAGCGAAAGCGCGACCCATTTTCCACCTTGCATTGACCCCGGTGCTCTGGCTTAATGAACCGCGTGATGCCGCGTCGGGCGCCTTCATCCGCTCATCGTTGTCTTGAATCATCGACGCACGGGCCGGGGTGCCCCACGCCATCCGGATAGCCGACCTCGCCCCCGGAAAAGGTTAATTCATTGACCATGATGGATCAGGTTCAACAGCTTGAGGAACGCGTCGAGGCCATCATGCGCCTGCTTGACGCCGCGCGGCAGGCCAACTCCCGTCTGGAACAGGAAAACAGCGAACTGCGCGAACAGCTCGCCCGGATGGAGGAGCTCGATTCGACCAACCACCAGCTTCGGCGGCAGGTCGAAACGCTGGAGAACGAAATGGAGGGGATGGCCAGCAAGGAGACGCAAATCCGCGATCGGCTGCGCACGATTCTGGAGCGGATCGACACGCTGGAACACGACGTCAACGCGCAGATCGGCCAGCCCGACGTCTTCGCCAACTCCAACGGCCAGCCCAATGAAGAGCAGGCGGGCTGACGCCGGCCGGCCCCGGGCCACCCATGCATCCCATCACCATCACCATCGCCGACCAGAGCTTCCGCGTGCTGGTGGAGGAGGGGGAGGAGAAGCGTTATGAGCGCGTTCAGCAACTGGCCGACGAGGCGTATCACGAGATCCTGCGAACCGGCGCCAACGCCGGGCTGCGGGCGATGGCGATGGCGCTGTTCCAGGTGGCGATGGACCTGGACGAGGCGCGCCAGTTGCTGCGCAAGGCCGAATCGAGCCGCGATCGGCTGAGCGACCTGATCCGGCGGATCGACCGGGCGACGGAACGCTCGGCCCACGCCGCCCCGCCGCCGGCGCCCGACCGCGCCGAATAAGCCCCGCCCGCGCCGGTCGAACCCCTCGGCCGCCGCCAATCGAACGCCGCCGCCCCCCGTGCATGACCGGAGGAACTCCCGTGGCCAAGACCGCCGTCAAATCCGAAACCAACGACAAGCTGAAGATGCTGGACGTCGCCCTGAGCCAGATCGAGAAGAACTACGGCAAGGGCTCGATCATGAAATTCGGCGACTGGCATGCGGAGAACATCCCGGCCATCAGCACCGGCTCCATCTCGCTGGACCTGGCGCTGGGCGTCGGCGGCATCCCGCGCGGCCGGATCGTCGAGATTTTCGGCCCCGAATCCTCCGGCAAGACGACCCTCGCCCTGCACGTCGTCGCCAATGCCCAGAAGGAAGGGGGCATCGCGGCCTACATCGACGCCGAGCATGCCATCGATCCGATCTACACGCGCAAGCTGGGGGTCAACCTCGATGAGCTGGTGATCAGCCAACCCGACTACGGCGAGCAGGCGCTCGACATCGCCGAGCAGCTCGTCCGTTCCAACTCGGTCGACGTGATCGTCGTCGATTCGGTGGCGGCGCTGGTGCCCAAGGCGGAGATCGAGGGGGAGATGGGCGACAGCTTCGTCGGCCTGCAGGCGCGGCTGATGAGCCAGGCGTTGCGCAAGCTGACCGGCGCCGTCGCGCGCTCGAAGAGCTCGCTGATCTTCATCAATCAGATCCGCGAGAAGATCGGCGTGATGTTCGGCAGCCCCGAAACGACGACCGGCGGCCGCGCGCTGAAGTTCTACAGCTCGATTCGGCTGGATATCCGCCGCATCGCCAGCCTGAAGGACGGCGACCAGAATATCGGCAACCGCGTGCGCGTCAAGGTGGTCAAGAACAAGTGCGCCCCGCCGTTCCGCCAGACCGAATTCGACATCCTGTTCGGCGAGGGGATCAGTTATGAAGGCGATCTGCTCGACCTGGCCGTCGCGCACAAGGTGATCGACAAGTCGGGCGCCTGGTTCAGTTTCCAGAACGAGCGCATCGGCCAGGGCCGCGAGAACGCGCGTCAGTTCCTCAAGACCAACCCCGACGTCACCAAACGCGTCGACGCGATCGTCCGCGAGCACGCGATGCCCTCGTTCGGCGAGGAGAGCGAGACGCCGGTGAGCGTCGAGGATTAAGGCCGCGCCCGGCCGGGCCCGCCGCCGCGACTTCCCCCCGAAAGGTTCATGACATCTTGCTGCGAGTCGACGGCCGCCAGCCCGATCAGATGCGCGCGGTGAACATCACGCCGCATTACATGGAGTATGCCGAAGGGTCCTGCCTGATCGAGGTGGGCAAAACGCGCGTGATCTGCACCGCGACGATTGAAAACCGCGTGCCGCCGCACGTCTTCGGGACCGGCCGCGGCTGGGTCACGGCCGAGTATGCGATGCTGCCGCGCTCCTCGCAGCAGCGGATCGTGCGCGATGGGATCCGCGGCAAGGTCGGCGGCCGCTCGCACGAGATCCAGCGCCTGATCGGCCGCGCGATCCGTTCGGTCTTCGATCTGGATCGATTCGGGGAACGGACGGTGCTGATCGACTGCGACGTGATCACGGCCGATGGCGGCACGCGCTGCGCCTCGATCACGGGGGCGCTGGTGGCCGTGGGCCTGGCGATGGAGCGCCTGCGCGCCGAGAAGAAGCTTTCCATTCAGCCGCTCAAGGCCTACCTGGCGGCGGTCAGCGTCGGCGTCGTGGAAGGGCAGCCGGTGCTCGACCTGTGCTACCTGGAGGATGCCCAGGCCGAAGTCGATATGAACGTGGTGTTGACCGGTCGGCGCGAATTTGTTGAAATTCAGGGCACGGCGGAAACCAGGCCGTTCGACATGGCGACGCTCCTGGAGCTGAACCGCCTGGCCGGCGAAGGCGTCGGGCGTCTCGTCGAACTTCAGCACGAGATCCTCGGCCTGGACCTGGAACGCAGTTGAAGCACGGCCGCCGCCGCGCCGGCCGCCGCGCGCCGCCAGTCTTCCCCGCGAAGGAACGCCTGTTTGCATGTTTCCCGTTGCCGTTGTTCCCGCTGACCGCCGGCGCCTCGGGCCGTTGGGCGCAATGACGCGCGCCTGCGCCTGGGCGCTGGCCGGCTGCCTGCTGCTGGCCGGTTGCGCCCGCGAGCCGCTGATCCGCGACCGGCGCGTGATGGTGATGGATTTTGAAAATGCGATCGACGATCCGGCGCAGAGTCACCTCTCGGGCGGTCTGGCCGAGATGATGACCTCCCAGCTCGTCAATTACCCGCGCGTCGCCGTGATCGAGCGCCAGGACGTGGCAGCCTACTTCGATAAGGCCCGCACCGACCCGCAACGCTGGCACGAACTGGGCCGCAAATCGAACATCGATTACTTCATCATCGGCTCGATCGCCCGGCTCGAGGACAACTACGTGCTCAACGCCCGGATCCTCTCGGTGGCGACCGGCCAGATCGTCAGCGGGTCGTCGGTGACCCGTTCCTGCGCCCGCGAGGAGGATATTTACCCGACGATGCAGGCGGTGACGCGCGCCATCGCGCGCAACATTCAGGTGCTGGCCGAGCGATTCGACCGGCTCGCCACCGGCGGCGAGCCGGCCGTCGCCACCGCCCAATGACCGGGCGCGACGCCCGTCTTCGCCCGGTCCGATGCCGTTCTGGTCTGAAAGGGACGCCTTGATGTCACGTGTGGGTCAACCGCTCGCTGCCCGCCGCGCGGGCCGCCTGCTGGCGCTGCTGGCGCTGCTGGCGCTGCCCGCGGCGCTGACCGGCTGCATCCGTTCGCGGGTCTTCATCACCTCCGAGCCGCCCGGCGCCGAGGTGTTGTGGCGCGGTGAGCCCTACGGCGCCACGCCGATCGAAATCCCCTACCTCTGGTACTGGCATTACGATTACGCGCTGGAGAAGCCCGGCTACGAACGAATCGACGTCGTCGACCGGTTCCGCACGCCCCCCTGGTTCCTGATGCCCGTCGATCTGTTCATGGAGATGCTGCCGATTCCCATCCACGACACGCGCGAACGGCACTTCGTGCTGACGCCGCGAGAACCGACGCTCTCGCAACTTCCTTGACCGACGGGGACTTTTCCTGCCGGGAATTGTGACTCAACCGCGCTGATGCGACCCCGCCGAACCGTCATCCTCCCGCCGCCGGCGCGCCTGGCGACGCTCGTCGGGTTGGTCCTGCTCGCGGCGGCGACCGCCGGGGCGCTGCCGACCGATGCCATCGTCGCCCGGGTCAACGGCACGCCGATCCTGCTCAGCGAGCTGAAGGAGGCGGCGCTGAACCAGGATATCCCGATCGACGCCCTGACGCTGGACGGCCTGCGCGGCGAAAAATACCGGCTGGTGCTGACGCAACTGGTCGATGAGGAATTGCTCGTCCAGGAAGCGCGCCAGAGCGAAATCAAGGTTGACGACGTGGAAATTGCGCGGCTCGTCGACGCAATGATCAACCAGTTGCGCGTGGAACTGGGCGGCATGGAGGCGCTGGAGGCGTTCCTGCGCAAGCATTCGCTGACGCTGGATTCGCTGCGGCGGATGCTGACGCGGCGCGAGCGGCGCGGCGCGCTGGCCGCCCGCGTCGTGGCGCGCCGGGTGAACCTGGACGCCGAGGCGCTGGCCGATTTCGCGCGCCGCCGCCGCGAGGCCGGCCTGCCGTTGGAGGAAGTCAACCTCGCCCAGATCCTGCTGGTCTGCCCGCCGGCGCTGCGCGGCACGCGCGAAGGCGAGGAAGTCCACACGCGCGCGCTGCGTCTGGCCCGCGAGATCGGCGGCGACACGAGCCGCTTCACCGAACTGGCGATGCAGCACACCGAGGACCCGGCGGGCCGCTCGCGCGGCGGCTACATCGGCTGGATGGACCCGCAGGGCCTGCTGGGGCCGCTGCGCGACGCCGTCGCGGCGATGGACCCGGGCGAGGTGTCGGCCCCTGTCGCGACCGACGAGGGCTATCATGTCCTGCTGCTGCTGGGGCGGCGTTCCACGCGCGACCTGATGTTCGCCGAGCAGTTCGAGAAGCAGCGCGCCGAACTGCTGACGCAACTGCGCCAGAACGCCTCGATCCAGCTCTTCGACCTGGACGGCAATCCGATCGAGACGATTCAGTAGCGTCTGAATCCTTCCCGGCGGCTTTCAAACAGAACCAGCCTTCATCCCTGCAGTTTTCCCGCCGACCAGAGGATTCCGCGCTGCAGGACCGTCTTGAAGCTGGGATTGTTCCAACTGCGGCCGTCGTGGCCCATCTGCAGACAGAAGACGCGCGCCTGTTTGTGGCGACGGGTCCAGGCCAGTGCGCGCATGCTCGGGTTGTAATCGGTGGTCAGCAGGATATCGCAGCCCTCGCCGGGTTCCTGCATCGTGTAGGTCTCGTCGAACATCGTCCAGTCGCTCAGCCCCCGCACGATCGGGTGATCGGGCCGTTCGATGTGCACCGGGAAGGTCTGCTCGCCGTAAAAGCCGAATTTGCGGTCGGGCAGGCCCGTCACGTCGGTCCAGACCGGCTCGTCGGGGTATGCCAGAATCGCATGGTGCAGGACGACGATCCCCTGGGGCCGGTCGCCCAATTCGGCGATGGCCTTGGGGACCGCCGGCGACGCCCACGGCAATTCGGCCTCCATCTTGAGGTGCATGTTGTAGAACAGCACGACGTCGTATTCGGCCTTCTGCTCGGGCTCGGCGAACGCCCAGTTCTCCACCATCTGATGCACCGGCTTGATGCCGTCCATTGCGGCGAACAGATCGTGGAATCGAATCGCGTCGTAGGGGTGCATGCCGACGAGAACGGCCACATTGAGCGGTTGAGATTCAACCATGGTCAGCTTCTCCGGAACTTGAAAAGCTCGGCCGGGCGCCGGATGAGCGCCGCGGCGCCATTCAGTCGCGCGGGGGTCGCGTCTTCCAGCGGTTGTGCCACCAGAAGTACTGTTCCGGCGCGCGGCGGATCGTTGATTCGACCCAGGCGTTGTAGAGCGACATGATGCGCCGCTCCTCCGCCTCGCGCGGCGCCGTCGGGTCGGGGCGGATCAATTCCCCCATCTCCAGCAGCAGCCGGCCGTCGGGCTGGCGGTAACTGGCCACGGGCTGGAGCGGCAGGTTCAGCCGGAGCGCCAGCGAGGCGGGGCCGGTCGACGTGGAGGCGACCTCGCCGAACAACGGGAGGAAGACCCCCTCGTGGCGGGCGTCCTGATCCGCCAGGATGCCGATGCAGCCGCCCTCGCGCAGGAACCGGAGCAGGGGGCGCGGGACGGCTTCGCGGGTCGAGAAGGTCCGCAGCGCGTTGCGTTCGCGCAGCCGGCGCAACCACGCGTCGGCGTACGGGTTGTGCATCGGCTTGTAGATCACGCCGCAGCGGCCGAACGTCAGCGCATACCAGGCGCCGGTCCACTCCCAGTTGCCCTGATGCGCGCAGAAGAACAGGTGGCCGTTGCCGCGCGCGAGGGCCTGGTAGCGCTCCCAATCCGCCGGCGAGACGATTACGCGCCGGCGGATTGCGTCGTGCGGCGCTCGGCTGAGCCACGCCAGTTCGAGGGCGAACAGTATTGTGTGGACGTGCAGCTCGCGGAGGATGCGCCGGCGCTGGGCTTCACTCATCTCGGGGAACGCGCGGGCCAGATTGCGCTGGATGACGCCGCGCCGGATCGGCAGCAGCGCGTAGACGAGCGTGCCCACACCGCGGGCGAACGCCCGTTGCAGCGGCGCCGGAATGCGCCCCAGCAAACCCAGCAGACCGCTCAGTGCGGCGAACTCAAGGCGGTGCAACAGCGGGTGCCGCCGGCGGCGGCGGGGACGCTCCGCGGCGGGGCTCATCGGTCGTGTCGCGCGGCCGCCACCATGATGCAGGCGTCGTGGATCAATTCCAGACCGAGTTCATTGGCGCGCGCGATCGCCGCCGCATCGCCCGCCCCCGGCTGCATCCAGATCCGCCCGACGCCGGCCGCCGCTGCCTCATCCAATACCTGGCGGGTCACCTCCGGCGGCGTCACCATCACGGCCAGCCCGGGTGTTTGCGGGCAGGCGGCCAGGTTGGGGTAGGCCGGCTCGCCCTCGATCGTTTCGGCGCGCGGGTTGATTGCATAGACGGTCCAGCCGCGGTCGCGCAGATTGCGCAGCACGATATTGCCGTATTTGGCGCGATCGGCCGACGCGCCGACGACCGCCACCGGCCGCGATTGGATGAATTCAAGGATCTTGGCTTCCATCATTCCCCCCCGCCTCTCAAATCGTCTCTCGCCCCTCGTCCTCGATGGCCGCTGCGGTCGATGGCGCCGCACGCCAAAACCATTCTACCCTAGGGATCAAGGCCAAGCCGCCATTTTAGGGCAGCTGCGGCGGCAGGAAGGCGTCGTGGGGGAGTTCGACGGTCTCGCCCCGCAGCAGTCGGCCGCGGTGCTCCTCCGCTTCCAGGCCGGTCACCAGGGTCAAAATCAGGTGCAGGCGGCAACCACGCAGCAGATTCATCTGCTGGGCCGACGGCGAGAGCAGAATCAGCTGCCCCCCGCGCTGGCGGAGCTCGCGGTGCAGCGCCATCAGGATGCCCAGGCCGGCGCTGTCGATGTGGTCCAGTTGGCTGGTGTCGAAGTAAACACGCTCGACGGCGGGCGCCAGCGTCTGCAGCACGCCGTTGCGGAATGCGTCGACGACGGGATGTGTCAATCGGCCCCGCAGGAGCCAGAGCTGCTCGCGGTCGAGCTGATGGACGGTTGCACGCAGCGGCTGGGAACTCGGAGAATGGACCATGATGAGCACAAATCGCAAGCAGGCCGGCCAGGGCGCCTGTCGAACCGGACGCGCGACTTTGCGGGGAGCGTGCCGCCGACCGGGCGAAGAACGCGGGGCCCGCCGACTATTGTTTGAGATGCATCAGCTTTTCGAGCGATTCCAGATGCTTTTCCGCGCGCGCCGCGTGCTTCTCGTCCGAACGCTCGCGGCTGACTTCGAGCACCATTCGCCAGACCTCATGGGCGCGCGTATACCACTCCGGGCGCTTCTCATAGACGATGCCCAGGTTGTTCAGGGCCGACAGGTTTTTCGGATCAATATCGAGGGCCTGCTGATACGAGATGACGGCCTTGTCGTAATCGCCCTGGCGAATGTATTCGACGGCATCGCCGCAGAGCTGCTTGACGCGGGCGGCGGGGTCGTGGTCCGCGCCGATCAGCGGCTCGGTCGCCTGCGAGCCGAGCGAGCCGGGCGACGGATTGAGCGGCGCCGAGTCGCGGTTGACCTGCGGATCGATCTGCGTCAGGTTGTAGGCCGACTCGCTCTCCTCCTTGCTGTCGCGCCAGACGACATACTCGTCCTTCTGCAGGTTGCCGCGAATCAGCTCGGCTTCGGAGCCGCCGCGGATTTCAAAGATCGCGTCGAGCTTGGAGACCCGGAAAATATCCTCCACCCGCTTTTGTGGCGAGAGCAGCGCCAGCCGCGTCCGGTGCTTGTTGGAGCTCATTTTCGTGCCGACCAGGACGCCCAGGCCCGCGCTGTCGAGGAAACTCAGTTCCGCCAGATAGATATAGACCTGATCGACCTCGGGCGTGAACAGGCTGTTCAGGCGCGTCTTGGTATCCTGGCAGTATTTCAGCACCAGCCGGCCGCGCAGGATCACCAGCAGCTCACGGCCATGGCGGTAGGCGTCGATCTCGAATTCCTTGGGCATCGGCGAAGGCCCTTCTTCCGTCCTGGGGGTATGAACGTCAAGGCATCGCGGGCGCCCCAGCCGGCAAGGCCGCCGACGCCGCGGGGCTGGTGGTCGTATCCTCGACTTCCGTCAAAATCTGACGCACGACATCTATTGTATCGAACAATTTAGTGACCACAAGAAAAGTTGTCTCGGCCTGAATCCGCTCGGGGCGCGACTGCACGATCAGCCGGTGCAGCTCGACCATCGGGCGCTGAGCCAGCACGTTATACAAGTAATTGAAGGTATTCCGGTTGCTGCCGGTCGAAACGATCTTGATCGGAATGGCGTAACCGATTTCGTCATCCTTCGGCTTATACGGTTCGGCATCCGGATCGGCCATGCCGCCCATCATCGAGCCATCCATGCCGGGGAACATGCCGGGCATCCCCGGGAACATGCCGGGCATGCCGGGCATCCCGCCCGGAACCGCGCCCCCCTCGCCCTCGCCCCCGGGCATCCCAGGCATACCGGGCATGCCGGGGAACATCCCCGGGAACATGCCGGGGAACATGCCGCCCATTGCCGACATGTCCATTTCCTCTTCCTCGCCTGGTTCCTTCTGGTCAACTTCATCGTCGATCTGGGCGAGCTGGACGGCGTTCATCGGCAGCGTATCGGCGGGCGAACCCATCCCCATCGGTTGCTCGCGCAGATAGGCGAACCCGCGGTGATAGACCGCGTCGACCTGCTCGATATTGTTGGCGATCGCCTTCTCCAGCAGGTCGTTGATGTTGTGGATCGTCATGTAGGCGAAGTAGAGCTTCGTCTCCTTGATCCCCTTCAGTTCCTCGTCGGGCAGGTTGATGTCGAGGATGTCGAGCAGCATCTCGCGGTTGAGCGGGGTCTGCTGGATCATGATCGCCCGTTCGGCCGGCAGCCGGTCGAGGATCAGCCCGGCGACGGCGAGCCGATAGAACAGCGGGACGAACTCGCCGTAGCGGTCCAGGCCGTCGGCGTGGGCGACATTGAGCCCGACCTGCGCCAGGGCGGCGTCGTAAATCCGCCGCGCCTGAAAGTAGGCCGTGGAGTTCGGCTGCAGGTATTCCAGCGTTCCCTTGCGTTCCGAGAGCCGGCGGACGGCGTCCCACAGCGCCTCGGTCTGCATTGCGTCGGGCAGCTCAAGCGGAATATTCCAGCCCGGATACGTCCGCGTGCCGGGGCCCAGGAAGTTCATCCGCGTCGTCGGGTTCTCGCGGAACGAGCGCAGGTGTTCGACTTCGGCCAGCAGCAGGTCGATCTGTTCCTGCTTGCGCTGCTGGATCAGCCGCTCCAGCTCTTGATTTTTCAGGTTGCTGATCTCATCGGGGGTGGTGCCAGGCGGAGGCGGCGGGTCGAGCTGAATCGACTCGATCGTCGGCATCGTGAACGCCTCGGGTTCCTCCAGTTCCAGATCGGTGATCCCCTCGCGCAGCCGCGCCAGCATCTCGCCGACCTGTTCGTTGAACGTCCCCAGCGTGTTCTCCGCCTTCTGCTGCGGTGTCAGCATCACCAGGCTCTGCAGTGTCGCGGCCTTGGTGTCGTATTCGGATTTGGCGGCGGCGACGGCGCCGGCTTGCGGACCGAAGATCGCCAGATGCAGAATCAGGATGAGCACCAGGGCTCCGACCGAGCCGATGACGGCCTGTTCGCGCTTGCCCAGCGTCATGATTCAACTCCCGCCTTTCACAAGGGCGCTCCCCACGGTTCACGGGGATTGACGCACCCCCATGCCGTCGGTAGCCCGGCTTTCTGTATCATAGGTTCTCGTTGCGGCGGTTGCCAAGAGTTTCTCCCCCCGCAACTCAGATCGTCCCCTCGTCTCTCGTCCTCGTGATCGAGGGACGGAAGGGACATAAGGGACAAGAGCGACAAGGGACGAAAAGGAGGGCGGACAGCTTTCGAGAACCGAAGACGAGGGACGTGAGGGAGGGGCGCGGTTACGCCGCCGTCGTCCACACCTCCGCCTGCTCGCTCTCATGAATCACCGGGAACTTCAGGTTTTCGTAGACCGATTTGATCCAGACCAGCAGGATGACGCCCAGCCACACCAGTAAGGCCATTTGATACCGATCGGGATTCGCGCCGATCTGCCCATAGACCTGGCGGCCGATCTCGCTCAGGCTCGGGAAGTGCGTGCCGTCGGCCAGCGAATTGGCCAGCAGGTCCATGACCCCGATCTCGACCAGGCACCATCCGGCCAGCACCGCCGGTCCAAGGCAGACCCAGGCCACGCTCAGATAATGGAGCAGCCCCAGCGACAGCGAGATGTCGACCGCCGCGCAGCCGCTCAGGTGATACGCGATCACTGGGATCATCAGCAGGAACAGGACCAGCGTCAGCCAGGCGTAATTGGTGAAGATGAACCAGGCGGCGGCCAGAATCAGTCCGTCCACCAGCAGGCAGACATACGGCATCCAGAACCGCCGGCGTGCCAGCAGGGCGTAGCCGGCCGGGATGAGCGGAGGCGCCAGCGCGACCGCCGCCGCCAGCAGGCCGTTGCCTCCCGCCGCCCGCGCCGAATAATAAATCAGCATCGCGTTGAGCACGATCCCCGTCCCCGCCAGGATCAGCAGGAACTGCGTGGGCGTCAGCGCCTCCAGTTGCAGCATGTCCCGCAGATAGGCGGCCGCCTCGGCGCGGAACTGAATGCCGGCCATCAGCGCGAGAAACAGCGGGGTCGCCAGCAGCAGGAACCGGCTGGCCAGGGCCGAGCGCCGCTTCAATTCGTTGGGATCGTGCGCGGCCCGCGAATCGAGCTTGTAGGAGGGGCCGACGTAGATATCGTCATCGGCGCCCGCGCCGGGCAGCGCCGGGTCCGTGTCCAGCCGTCGTCCCAGCGGGGCGCCGCACATCGTGCAGGCGAGCGCGCCATTGGCGTTGACGGAATGACATTGGGGGCATTGCATGCTGCGTTCCAACCCGCGGGTCAGCCTGGCGGCGCCGCTTTGCGAAATCCGGCCCGGCCCGCGAAGCCGGCGCGCGCCGGTCCGGCCGGGAGGAGCGGATACTTCTCCAGCTCTCTTATCGGCGACCGCGCCGCGGGAGTTTAGGTCGCTAACCGGAGGTTCAGAATGAAGGAACTGGTTCGGCTCGATAGCGGATTTTCGAGAGCCGAGGACGAGGGACGAGAGCCGAGAGCCGAGAGCCGAATTTTGGGTAGACCTTCGCCGGTGGAGGACGAAGACAAAGCCGAGGACGAGGGACGTGTTTCAAGGGCATTCCCTCAAGACGGCGGCGGGCCGGCATGTTAGCATGACCCGATTCGGCGCGCCGATGCCACGGAGAGACCCGCCGTTGCCCTTGCTTGAAGTCCAGGATCTGGAGGTAGCCTTCGCGACCGACGCCGGGCCGCTGCGGGCGGTGGACGGCGTGAGCTTCGCCGTCGACCGCAATCGGACGCTGGGGCTGGTGGGCGAGTCGGGCTGCGGCAAATCGGTCTCGGCCCTCGCCGTCCTGCGGCTGATCCCGAACCCGCCGGGCCGGATCACGGCCGGCCGCGTGCTATGGAAGGAGCGCGACCTGCTCCGGCTCCCGGCGCGCCAACTGCCGGCGATCCGCGGCGCCGAGATCGCCATGATCTTCCAGGATCCGATGACGTCGCTCAATCCGGTCTTCACCATCGAGCAGCAGCTTGGCGAGGTCCTGCGCATCCGCTTCGGGCAGGGCCGCCGCCAGGCGCGCGCGCGGGCGCGCGAGATGCTCGCCACCGTCGGCATCGCGGACCCCGACCGCCGCCTGCAGAATTACCCGCACGAGCTCTCCGGCGGCATGAAGCAGCGGATCATGATCGCGATGGCCCTGCTGGCCGAACCGGATCTGCTGATCGCCGACGAGCCGACGACGGCGCTCGACGTGACGATCCAGGCGCAGATCCTGGCGCTGATCCGCGAACTGCAGCAGCGGACCGGGATGGCGATGGTGCTGATCACGCACGATCTGGGCGTCGTCGCCGGCGTCTGCGACGAGGTCGCCGTGATGTATGCCGGCCGCATCGTCGAGCACGCGCCGTCCGCGGCGATCTTCGAGAACAGCCAGCATCCCTACACCCGCGGCCTGCTGGCCAGCATCCCGCGCAAGGGGCGGCGCAAGGAGTCGCGGCTGGCGACGATCGAGGGCGTCGTGCCGTCGCTGCTGGAGCCGCCGCCGGGCTGCCGGTTCGCCGAACGCTGTCCCCGGCGGCGCGAGCTGCCTGAAGCGGACCAGCGCCGCTGCCGGCAGGTTGATCCGGAACTGTTGCCGGTCGCCGGCACGCCGAACGCCGCGGCCTGCCATTACCCCTGCAGCGGCGAAAGACGGTAAAGGGGTATCCGCGCCACCATGCAACCGATGACCGAGCCCGCCGCGCCGCCGCCGCCCCTGCTCGATGTACGCGACCTGCGCAAGCACTACCCGGTGCGCGGCGGGCTGTTTGCAACGCAACAGGCGACGGTCAAGGCGGTCGACGGCGTCAGCCTGCGCGTCCGTCCGGGGGAAACCCTGGGCCTGGTCGGCGAATCGGGCTGCGGCAAATCGACGCTGGGGCGGACGATCCCGCGGCTGGAGGACCCGACCGCCGGCGAGGTCTACTTTGCCGGCCGCAATCTGGCCGAGGCCCGCGGCCGCGAACTGTTCGCGCTGCGCCGCCAGATCCAGATCATCTTTCAGGATCCCTATGCATCACTCAACCCGCGGATGACCGTCGGCGAGATCGTGCGCGAACCGCTGGCCGTGCATCGCCGCGGCCGGCGCGCCGACCAGCAGCGCCGTGTGGCGGAACTGCTCGAGCTGGTGGGCCTGTCGGCCGACGTGAGCGACCGCTATCCCCACGAATTCTCGGGCGGCCAGCGTCAGCGCGTCGGCATCGCGCGGGCGCTGACGCTCGAACCGAAGCTGATCATCGCCGACGAGCCGGTCTCGGCGCTCGATGTCTCGGTTCAGAGTCAGGTGCTCAACCTGCTGGTCGAGCTGCAGGAGCGGCTCGGCCTGACCTATCTCTTCATCAGCCACGATCTGTCGGTCGTCGAATACCTCAGCGATACGATCGCCGTCATGTATCTGGGCAAGATCATGGAGATCGGCCCGGCGCGCGCGGTGTTCGAGGCGCCGGCGCATCCCTACACGCGCGCGCTGATCGAGGCGATCCCCGAGCCCGATCCGCGCCGCCGGGTGCGGCACGCGCCGGTCCGCGGCGAGACGCCCAGTCCGATCAATCCGCCGTCGGGGTGCGTCTTCCACACGCGCTGTCCATATGCGGTCGAGGCGTGCCGCGGCGTCGTTCCGCCGCTCGAAGCGGTCGACCCGGCCCGGCGCGGCCAGGCGGACGCCGACGACCTCCACCGCGCCGCCTGCATCAGGAAGGACGAGATTTGAAGGGGTTTTCCAGAGCGGAAAACGAGGACGAGAGCCGAGACCCGAATTCTAGAGCAGGCCGCTGGGGGCGAGCACGAGTGCCCGTGAACCTGCGGCTCAAAACGAAAAAATGGGAGGCCGTGAACGACCGATTCGAATAGAGAAGCCTTGCCGGAATGACCGACCGGCCAGTCCCGCAGGTGACGCCAGACTTCAGCCCGCTACTTTAGTGGCGGGAAACGGAATGCCCCGAGCGACAGAGTCCTGCGTAGGGACGGCAAAACAGCCCGAATTGATTGGAACAGCGAAGGGACGAAAATTCGAGGCGGGCCTTCGGGGGCGATCACGAGGACGAAGACGAGGGACGACTTTCAGAGTGAGGCTCAGACGTTGAACAGGACGTTGATCACGTCGCCATCGCGCACCTCGTATTGTTTCCCTTCCAGCCGCAGCTTGCCCTTCTTCTTGGCTTCGGCATACGAGCCGAGCGCGAGCAACTCCTCCCAGCCGATCACCTCCGCGCGAATGAAGCCGCGCTCCAGGTCGCTGTGGATCGCGCCGGCGGCCTCGGGGGCGAGCGCGCCGCGGCGCACCGTCCAGGCGCGGCATTCATCCGGCCCGACGGTGAAGAACGAGATCTGGCCGAGCAACTCGTAGCACAGCCGGATGACCCGGTGGGCCGCCGGCTCGCGGATGCCCAGGTCCTCCATGAACGCGGCGCGGTCGGCCTCGTCCAGGCGCGCGATTTCCATTTCCATCTCGCCGCACAGCCGCGCCCCGTACGTGTCGGGCCACGCCGACGCCGGCCCCAGGTCGACGGGCGAATCCTTGCGCGCGGCCCAGCCCGCCTCGTCCTCGTTGATCAGGAACATCGTCGGCTTCATCGTCAGCAGTTGGAAGCCGCGCAGGCTTTTCGCCTGCTCCGGCGTCAGGGCGGCGGCGCGGGCGGGCCGCCCTTCCTCGAGCGCGCCCTTGACCGCCACGCACGCCGCCTGCTCGATCTCCAGCAGTTCCTTCTCGCGTCCGGCCGCGCCGCGCAGGCTCTTGCCCATCCGCTCCAGCCGGTTCTCCACTTTCTTCAGGTCGCTGAGCGCCATCTCCAGGTTGATCGCCTCCAGGTCGCCGGTCACGTCGGGCGGCTGGCCGGCGGCATCGGCGAACCCGCGGAGCACGACCAGCAGCGCCTCGGCGGTGGCGATCTCGGCGATCTGCTTGTCGCCCAGGCCGTCGCCGGCGCCCCCCTCGCCGCGTGCGACGCCCGCCAGATCAATGAACTCCACGGTGGCGGGGGTGTGTTTCTTGGGGTTGAACAGCGCGCTGAGCCGGTCGAGCCGGTCGTCGGGCACCTTGGTGACCGCCTGGTTGGCGCCGCCGCGCCCGCCGCCGAACGCCGACGTCTGGGCCTGCTGCCCGGTCAGGGCGTTGAAGATCGTGGTTTTGCCGCTGCCTTGCAGGCCGACCAGGCCGATCCGCATGATGGCTCCTCCGCGGGCGGAATCAGCCCCTTATCCTACGGACGCGGAGGGGGAATGCCAAAGCAAAAGCGGATGGGACGATGAACGGCGGGGAAGGCAGCCGAAGCCGGGGTCCTTCATGTCCCTTATGTCCTTTACGTCCATTCGCCGGAGGAACCGCTCATCACGATCACAGAGCGCAAGTACTGCTGGATATCCATGTCCCATTTGGCAGAATGGGGCCGGATGGCGAATCCGGCCCATGACGGGCGGCGGGGCGGTCCGCATCGTCCGCCCGCCACTCTCCGCGGCGAAGGGAGCGGCTGACGTGAAAGTCACCTACAACGAACAATACGAGCGCCATTTGAAAACCTGCTTCATCGGCTGCGGCGGGCATGCCTGCCGCAACATCTACCCGACGTTCCAGTACGCGCCGGTCGACCTGGCGGCGGTGTGCGACCTGGACGCGGCGCGCGCGGCCCATATGGCGCGCCAGTTCGGCGCGCGTGCGCACTACACCGATCACCGCGAGATGCTCGACCGGGAGCGCCCTGAGGTCGTCTTTATTGTCACCAACTACGATAAGGATGCAAAACCGAGGTATCCGCAACTGGCGTGCGATGCGATGCGCGCGGGCGCGCACGTCTGGATCGAAAAACCGCCGGCGGGCTGCCTGGCCGATGTTGAGATGATGATGGAAACCAGCCGCAAGACCGGCAAATGGGTGATGTGCGGGTTCAAGAAGATGTTCTTCCCGGCCAACGTGCGGGCGCATCTCCTGTCGCGCCAGGAATGGTTCGGTGCGATCCGCACGATCACGGCGCGCTATCCGCAGCATCTGCCGGGCCCCGAGGAGCGCGACGATCCCTGGAAACTGGTCGGTTTCCTGGACCACATCGGCCATCCGCATTCGCTGCTGCGGCTGCTGGGCGGACCGCTCGAGTCGATCTATGTGGAGCGCCAGCGCGACGGGGCGGCCGTCTCGGCGCTGCGGTTCAAGAACGGCGCCGTCGGCACGCTCCACCTCTGCCCGGGGATCGGCGGGGGCTCGCCCCTGGAGCACACCGAGATCGTCGGCGAGCACGGCAACGTGATCGTCGAAAACAACATCCGCGTCTACTGCTACAGCGGCGGCGGGCCGGAGGGGGGGTACGGCGTCGCGGGCGATTTCACCGACACGGGCGAGCGCGGCGGCGCGCAGTTCTGGGAGCCCGAGTTCTCGCTCGGCCAGCTCTACAACAAGGGC